>OGIT01000034.1_pt1 | contig 110985 bp, 98 predicted proteins | sample 1571881 | NCBI WGS metagenome assembly OGIT01 (sample SAMEA2582101, study PRJEB24529) | metagenome | biome: Human gut stool | place: China | collected 2011 | reverse complement strand
AATCGGAGCGACGACTCGTAGTCCTCAGGAAATCAATCCTGCCATTCGCTCTCGCTGTGCGGAAGTGTACTTTGAGCCTTTGAACGGAACGGATATTCAGGCTATTGTTCGCAACGCGGCTCATGATTTATCAGTATCTTTGGAAGACGGCGTGGCTGAATATATTTCTGAATTTACAGTCGAAGGGCGTAAGGCGATTAATCTTTTGGCCGATATGTACGGGTATGCCGTTTATAAGCAAGGATCGGGAGAAAATACGGTTATTACCCTTGAAGATGCCAAGCATGTGGTAAGAATCGGTCACTTTATCCCGTATGCAGCGGAAAAAGCGTCATCCCTTCCGGTAGCGGGAAAGGTCTTCGGGCTCGGTGTTTCCGGGTATTTAGGTTCGGTCATAGAAATCGAGGCGGTGGCATTTCCGGCCCGTGAAGCGGGGAAAGGGTATTTTCGTTTTAACGATACGGCCGGCTCTATGGCAAAGGACTCGCTATTTAATGCGGCGGCTGTCGTTAGGGCCGTAACGGGAAAGGAAATCTCCGACTTCGACATAAATGTCAACTTTGTCGGCGGCGGCCAAATTGACGGCCCGTCGGCGGGGACGGCCGTTACGGTTGCTCTCATTTCCGCACTTACAGGGAAAAAGGTGCGTCAAGACGCGGCTGTTACGGGTGAAATATCCGTGAGCGGACAGGTTCGTGCTGTAGGCGGTATTTTCGAAAAAGCTTACGGGGCATCTCGAGCCGGAATGAAAGACATGATTATTCCTGCCGAAAACAAGGATGAAATTACGAAACATCACTTAAATCTAAATATTCATGCCGTTACGACAATTCAGGAGGTCATGAGTCTCCTCTTTGTCGAATAGGAGAGTTATATGGAACAGCGCATACCCCCGCAAAATGTGGAAGCGGAACAGGCCGTTTTAGGAGCCATGTTGATTGACCGCAGTGCCGTCATTGCGGCAAGGGAAAAATTGGATGCTGAAGATTTTTATAGGGATACACATAGGCTTATTTTTGAAGCCATGGTAAACCTTAATCGTGCCAATAAAGAAGTTGACGTTATTACTCTCGATGAAGAGTTGCGACGCATGAAAAAGCTTGAAGAAGCAGGCGGTATACAGTATATTTTATCTTTACCGAATCTGGTGGCTACAGCGGCCAATATTGAATATCATGTCGGTATTGTGGCTGAAAAGGCATTGGGCAGAAAGCTTATTCGAACCTGTACGGACGTGGCAGCCGATGCTTATAACGGCGAAAAATCGACAGAAGATATTCTGGATATGGCGGAACAACAGATCTTACGTCTGGGTGATAGTCGTAAACACGGCAATTTTGCCTCTGTGGGAGAGGTTGTAGGTACAGCCTTGGACCATATTACGAAAATGTATGAAAACAAGGAAGGGCTTACGGGTCTGCCGACAGGATTTAAAGATGTAGATATGCTGACTTCAGGCTTGCAACCGTCGGACCTTGTGTTGGTGGCTGCTCGCCCCAGTATGGGGAAAACGGCGTTCACCCTGAATATTGCACAAAATGTAGGTGTTCGTCAAAAGAAGACCGTTGCTTTTTTTTCGTTGGAAATGTCTCAAGAACAGCTGGTTCATAGACTTTTGTGTCAAATTTCCCATGTAGACTCACAAAAGCTGAGGACCGGGCAGTTGAATACGGATGAAGAGTGGACGAAACTGACAGAAGCTTGCAGTAAATTATATGATGCACCTATTTATATAGACGATACGCCGGGGATATCAGTCGGCGAAATGAGATCCAAAGCCAGACGCCTTAAGGCGGAACATGGTTTGGACCTGATTATTGTTGACTACTTACAACTTATGCAAGGGAAAAATGCCGAAAGTCGGCAACAGGAAATTTCCGACATATCCCGAAACCTGAAAGCGTTGGCAAGAGAGCTGAAGGTGCCGCTTATTGCTTTGTCACAGCTCAGCCGTAGTGTTGAAAGCAGACAGGATAAGCGACCTATGCTCAGTGATTTGCGAGAATCGGGTGCTTTGGAACAGGATGCGGATATTGTCGCATTTCTCTACCGGGAAGATTATTACGATAAAGAAACAGAAAACCAGCACATTACAGAAGTCATCCTGGCCAAACACCGCAACGGCCCTGTCGGGTCGGTCAAGCTCTACTTCAAGAACGAGTTCACGCTGTTCCTCAACCTGGACACGCAGCATGAAGGGTAGATAAAATTAATTTAAAAAAAGTGTAAAAAGCACTTGCATTATTCCGTGGGGTATAGTATACTAATCAAGTCAGCGGTTCTGACAGAGACTTTTGAAACGGGGTTCTGCCTCGTCAGAAGAAATAAGAAAAGCTGATAAAAAAGTTCTTGACAGAACGTCAGTCCTTTGATATAATAGGCTACGTTCCACGGAACAGTAAGCCAACGTAGCTCAATTGGTAGAGCAACTGACTTGTAATCAGTAGGTTGTAGGTTCAAGTCCTATCGTTGGCTCCAGTAAATGGTGGGGTTCCCGAGTGGCTAAAGGGAGCAGACTGTAAATCTGCCGGCGTTTGCCTTCGAAGGTTCGAATCCTTCCCCCACCACCAATTATCGCGGGGTGGAGCAGTTGGTAGCTCGTCGGGCTCATAACCCGAAGGTCGTAGGTTCAAGTCCTGCCCCCGCAACCATTTATGGCGGAATAGCTCAGCTGGCTAGAGCACTCGGTTCATACCCGAGGTGTCGTAGGTTCAAGTCCTATTTCCGCTACCAATATGTGCCGAAGTGGCGGAACTGGCAGACGCACAGGACTTAAAATCCTGCGGTGGTTAAACACCGTACCGGTTCGATTCCGGTCTTCGGCACCAAGACTTAAGTAATTTTACTTAAGTCTTTTTTGTTATTTAGATTATATTATAAAATTTAATATTTATTTTGCAAGGAGTAGGAAATGAATAATTTTATATTATCTATAAATGTTGTGGCTCCATTATTTTTAACAATAATGTTTGGGTACGTTATTAGAAGAATAAATCTTGTTGATGAATATACACTAAAGAAAATGAATAATTTGATATTTAAAACATTTCTACCTATGTTACTATTTTTTAATGTATATAGTACTAACATAGAGGGAGCAATAGACGTAAGACTAATGATATTTGCGCCAACTTGTATATTGCTGAGTTGTTTGGGGGCATGTGCTATAGTTCCTTTTATGGTAAAGGAAAGTAAAAAGAGAGGTGTTGTAGTACAAGCTATATTTAGAAGTAATTTTGTTTTGTTTGGCCTTCCAGTAGTACTATCACTATTTGGAGAAGATGGTGCAGGAATAACTTCTATATTAATAGCAGTTATAGTTCCCATGTTTAATTTTTTAGCAGTAATAGTTTTGGAAGTTTTTAGAGGTGGAAATTTAAATTTAAAAACTATAATTAAGGGAATAATAACTAACCCATTAATACTAGCATCTTTACTAGGTATATTAATGCTAGTATTACAAATAAAGCTACCTACAATTTTTGAAAAAACTATTTCAGATATGTCTAAAATAGCTACACCATTAGCGTTAGTAGTTTTAGGAGGATCTTTTAGAATAGAAAAGATAAATAAAAATTTAAAACCATTAATTATTGGAGTGATAGGCAAATTAATAATTGTACCGCTTATATTTATTCCTATTGCTATATATTTAGGATTTAGAGGTATAGAACTTGCAAGTGTTATGATAATGCTTTCAGCACCAGTTGCAGTTTCATCATTTACAATGGCAGAACAGATGGAAGCAGATGGCGAATTAGCAGCACAACTTGTAGTATTTACATCAATGTTTTCTGTTTTGACAATATTCATTTATATCTTTGTTATGAAACAATTATGTTATATTTAACTAAGCTTCATAAACAATTAAATTATCCTTGATTTGATGCTATTCAAGTACTTCAAATTAGGGATATTTTTTTTGCAATGGTTTTGAGATCATAAAAGCATTAAAAATAAAATTAATTATGCAATGGTAAGTAATTTTATGAAAAAATATTTATATATAAAGTTCTAATAAATTAATATTAGCGACAAATTTATCATCAAAAAAGAAATAGATTGTTTCTGAATAGTTACCATTATAATGTGGATTTTTAAAATAATATTCAAATTTGAATTTGAAAAAATAAAAATAAATATTAGAGAATTTTAGACGAAGTTGTCCTACGAAAGTTAGATGGATAGTACATCTTATGACATTTATCGTAAAACTGCAGTGCTATAATCGAGTTACATTATTGGTAGAAGGGGCGAGAGAACGTGCAGTATGAATTAAATGTAAATAAGTATGAGGAAGTTAAAAGTCTTCAAAAAACAAAAGGAAAATTAAATTTAAAATTACCTATAGTTAATTTAACTTTAATATTTGTAATAGGAATTTTGCTTGGAAGAGTAAGTCTCTTATTAAATCAATCTGATAGTAAGGGCATTGCTCCTTTTGGAATAGCATATTTAATGGCTGTTTCTGTAAGGAATAGTAAGCAGAAAGATGTTAGCGCTGGGATTGGAGTGCTATTAGGGTATCTTACTGTTAATAGTTTATTAAGTGATGGAAATATGTATCTTATTTCAATAGGAGTATTAACATTAAGTTATCTCATTATTCCTGCCAGCAAAAAAATTAGAAAGGAAATTTTGGGTTTTGTTTTAATTTTATCTACTTTCTTTATATATGGTATGGCGGTAAATAAATATGAAGTTGGTGTAAATATTACATTATGTCTTATTGAGACCGTTATGATTATGCCTATATATTATGTAATTAAATACGCGGTTGATTCAATCGAAGAATTTGATTATAAATATCTATTTTCTACAGAACAATTAGTAAGTATAGGGATTTTATTTTGTTTGATAGTTTCTGGAATAGGAAATGTTACTATAATGGATTACTCTTTAAAAAATATTTTTGCATTATTATTAGTTTTGTGTGTGGCTTATTTGGGTGGAGCAGCTTATGGTGCAATGATAGGGGTGTCAATGGGAGTTATATTAGGTGTGGCATCAAATGATATGATGTGGTCCATAGGCTTTTTTAGTGTTGGAGGTCTTATTGTAGGAATTTTTAAAGATACAGGGAAAATATTTTCAATACTTGCAGGAATAATTATTTACTTTGCATTAGGTTTATATTCTAATGTTTTGAGTTTTAAATTTGGAGTAGAAGTATTAGCCAGCTGTGCTTTATTTTTATGTATTCCTAGGGCTGCATTTAAAAGTATTGAAGTTGAAATAAATCCAGATAGAAAAAGAGAATTTATAGATGAAGGAAAACTAAATAGTATAAGAGAGGAGTTTACGTTTAAACTAAGAGAATTGACAACTGTACTTGGTACGGTATCTAATTGTCTTGGAGCAGCAACAGAAAATGAAAAGCTTCTTATGAAAGGAAAGGGAAGTGCATTAGTAGAAAATTTAGCAGATAGATGTTGTTCTAAGTGTGAAAATAGACCAGCGTGTTGGGATAGAGAATTTGCGCAGACATATAATTCTTTTCAAGCACTTATACAAAGTTATGAAGAGAATACTATATGTATGCCAGCAGATTTAGAAAAGAAGTGTGTTCAAAGTTTTACACTTTTAAGAAATGTAGAAAATATAGTTGATAATAATACGGTAAATGAAACAATAAAAGAAAGGCTTGCAGAAGGTAGAAAATTATTATCCTATCATATTGATAGTATTTCAAATACATTAGATGATCTTTTGAATGATTTTAAAAAGCAGGTGATAGTAAATACAGATTTAGAGAAAAGAGTAAGGCTTGCTCTTAATAAAAAGTCAGTAAATTATAATGATATCTTTTGTTATACAGATATCAATGGAAAGATAAAAATAAAAATCAGTATGGATGATTATAAGGGAGATGAGCATTTAAATAAGAAAGTAATACCATTATTAAATAGTCTTACAAGAAAAAAATTATGTGTATGTGAAGAAGAAAGTAGACTTAATAGTGAAAATGATGAATATATTATAAGTATTCAGGAAGAAGCTACATTTTATATGGTTTCCTATAATTCTATGGTTCCTAAGAATGGAGAAAATCAGATTGGAGATAGTTATACATTTGGTAATACTAAAGATGGATGCTATATGACTATATTAAGTGATGGGATGGGATTCGGTCCTGAAGCAGGACAGGAAAGCAAAGCAACAGTTGATTTAGTGGAAAGGTTTATAGAAGCAGGCTTCGATGAAAATATAACAGTGAATACAGTAAATTCAATAATGGGAATGAGATTTGCTGAGGATGAAAAATATGCCACTCTTGATTTGAATAAAGTAGATTTATATAGTGGTGAAGCTGTTTTTGTTAAGATTGGTGCAGCGCCAACTTTTATTAAGAGAGGAAATGAAATAAAAATAATCAATTCCAAAAATTTACCTTTTGGACTAGTTGATGAAGTTGATGTTGAAGTTATAAAAGAAGAACTTCAAGCTGGAGACATCATAGTAAGTGTAAGTGATGGAATTTTAGATATAGATAAATCAAACATTGAAGAGAAAACATGGGTTGAGGATTATTTGAGTAATGCTAATTCTGATCCTAGGGAGTTATCTGAAAGAATATTAAGTAAAGCAAAAGAATTAAGTGGAGGAACAGTTAAGGATGATATGACCGTAGTGGTTTCGAAAGTTTATCTAGCAAGCTAGAATTTATATAAAAATAGAAAAACTAAGCTTAGTTTATAGTGATTTGGTAGCAATTTGAACAATAATGTTTACATTTTAATATTAAATACGTAAAATATATTATACAGTACTATGTAATAGGAAGTGTTTATTATTGTATAAAAAAGTAATGTCTTATATAAAAGACAATAATTTAATTAAATCTGGAGATAAGGTTTTGGTAGCTCTTTCTGGTGGACCTGATTCTGTATGCCTTTTGAATATTTTATATAATTTAAAAGCTGAGCTAAATATAGAAATTGGAGCTGCTCATTTGAATCATTTATTAAGAGATAAGGATGCTTTTGAAGATGAGGAATATGTAAAGACTCTATGCAAAAGTTTGGATATTCCTTGCTTTGTAAAGCGCGTTGATATAAATAAATATTCAAAGGATAAAAAGATGTCATCTGAGATGGCAGGGAGAGACGCAAGATATAATTTTTTTGATGATATTGTAAAAGATGAAGGGTATACTAAGATTGCTACTGCGCATAATGCAAATGATCAGGCTGAAACTATTCTTTTTAGGCTGATGCGTGGAAGTGGAATTGAAGGATTATGTGGAATTAAAGTAAGAAGAGATAAAATTATAAGACCCATTTTATGTTTATCAAGAAAAGAAGTTGAAGAATATATAGAAATAAATAATTTAAAACCTAGAATTGATAAAACTAATTTTGAAAAGATATATAATAGAAATAAAATACGATTAGATATGATTCCGTATATAAAGGAGAATTTTAATGAAGATATAATACAGACATTAAATAGGATGTCTGTATTATTACAGAAAGATAACGAATTTATAGAAAATTCTGCAAGAAGTTTTTATGAAAAACATTGTATAGAACAGTCAGACTATTTTATAATAAAAAAGGAAATGTTTGATAACAAAGAAGCAGTTGTTACTAGAGTTATCAGATATGCCCTCACTAACTTTTCTAAAACTCATTATGATTTTGAAATGAAACACATATATGAAATCTGCAATCTTGCAAAAAATAACTCGGGTAAAGCTATAGATTTACCGAATAAAATTTATGCTGAAAACATATATGGGGACATATACATAAAAGAGAGAATAAATATTAATAATATTGATGTAAAACAAGAAATAGTAGTGAACAAAAATGAGATAAATGGCAAGAAAATATTTTTTAATGATGAAAACATAGAATTTTCAGTATTAAAAAATGATTCAAATTTAGATTTAAATCAAAATAATTTCATAAAGTATTTTGATTTTGATAAAATAAATGATAGTATCTCATTAAGAAAGAGAAAAAATGGAGATAAGATAATTCCTTTGGGTATGAAAGGAAGTAAAAAAATAAAAGATTTATTTATTGATATGAAAGTACCTAAAGAAGAAAGAGATTGTATACCACTTTTATGTTTTGATGAAAATATTTCATGGATAGTTGGAATTAGAGTTTCTGAAGAATATAAGATTACTAATAAAACTAAAAATATATTAAGAGTAATTGTTGAAAGAAAGGAAAAATAAAATGAGGGAAGATTTAAAAGAAGTACTATTTTCAGAAGAAGTATTAAGTGAAAAGGTTAGAGAGCTTGCAGTTCAAATAAGTAAGGATTATAAAGGAAAGGAACTAGTTGTTGTTGGAATATTAAAGGGATCTGTTGTGTTTACAGCAGAACTTATAAAAAATATTGATATTTACTGTGAATTAGACTTTATGGCTGTTTCAAGCTATGGAAATTCAACAGAAACTACAGGAGTAGTTAGAATTTTAAAAGATTTAGATAATAGTATTGAAGGAAAACACATATTAATTGTTGAAGATATTGTTGATACAGGAACAACATTAAGTTATCTTCTTAAATACTTGAAGGCTAGAAAGGCTGCAAGTATAGAAATAGTAGCTTTATTAAATAAGCCAGCAAGAAGAAAAGTAGAACTTCCAGTAAAATATATAGGGTTTGAAGTTCCTGATGCCTTCATAGTTGGATATGGAATTGATTATGCTGAAAAGTATAGAAACTTACCTTGCATAGGTATATTAAAACCTGAAATATATGAAAAATAAAATATAAATTTTTATTAAATTGGTATTAAAATTGTAGTAAATTTGGAGAGGGGGGCCCTGAATGAAGAAATATTCAAGTGCGGCTGTGTGGATTGTATGTACAGTTATGTTGGTCTTAGCAGCACTTACTATGTGGCAGAATGGAAAGACTTCTAGTGATATTGCTTATAGCACATTCATTCAAAAATGGGATTCAAAAGAAATACAAAGCATTATTGTTAGAGAAGATAAAATGACTGTTGAAGGTAAAACTAGTGATGGTAAATCTTTCACTACATATGTTCCAAGTCAATTGATTAATTCATTAATAGAACAAAAACCAAATGAAGATGTTAAGGTGTCGTTTGAAGCACCTTCTAGTAATTCAACATGGATGCCAGTGGTACTGCCTTGCATATTGTTTGCAGGTGTTATCTTATTATTTATGTTTGTAATGACCCAACAGTCCCAAGGTGGCGGAGGAGGGAGAGGGGTTATGAATTTTGGTAAAAGCAAAGCCAAAATGATGACTCCGGATAGCCAAACCGTTACTTTTGCAGATGTTGCAGGGGCAGATGAAGAAAAAGCTGAACTTGAAGAGATTGTTGATTTTTTAAAGTTGCCAGCTAAATATATCCAAATGGGAGCAAGAATACCTAAAGGAATTTTATTAGTAGGTCCTCCGGGAACAGGTAAGACATTACTTGCAAAGGCAATAGCTGGTGAAGCTGGTGTACCATTTTTCAGTATATCAGGTTCGGATTTTGTTGAGATGTTTGTAGGTGTTGGGGCTTCAAGAGTTAGAAGCATGTTTGAAGAGGCTAAGAAAAATTCACCTTGTTTGATATTTATAGATGAAATTGATGCTGTAGGTAGACAAAGGGGTGCTGGACTTGGCGGTGGTCATGATGAAAGAGAACAAACTTTAAATCAACTTTTAGTTGAAATGGATGGTTTTGGAGTTAATGAAGGCATCATAATGATTGCTGCAACTAATAGACCTGATATACTTGATCCTGCATTATTAAGACCAGGAAGATTTGACAGACAAATTCTTGTTGGGGCTCCTGATGTTAAAGGAAGGGAAGAAATTCTTAAAGTTCATACAAAGAATAAACCTCTTGGTCCTGATGTAGATTTGAAAATTCTTGCAAAGAGAACTCCGGGATTCTGTGGAGCAGATCTAGAAAATTTAACAAATGAAGCTGCTTTACTTGCAGTTCGTAGAAGTAAAAAAGCAATTCTTATGGAAGAAATGGAAGAAGCTATTACAAGAGTAATTGCAGGCCCTGAAAAGAAGAGCAAAGTAATCACAGAGCATGATAAAAAGTTAACGGCCTATCATGAGGCTGGTCATGCAGTTGTTATGAAATTGTTACCTAATTGTGATCCAGTTCATGAAATAAGTATAATTCCAAGAGGAAGAGCTGGGGGATATACAATGCATCTTCCTAAAGAAGATACATCATATACTTCTAAGTTAAAATTAAAAGATGAAATGGTTGGATTACTTGGTGGAAGAGTGGCTGAAAAATTAATCATGGGAGATATAAGTACTGGTGCTAAAAATGATATTGATAGAGCTAGTAATATAGCTAAAAGCATGGTTATGGAATATGGAATGAGTGATGAAATTGGTACTATATCATATGGTTCAGGTCATGACGAAGTATTCTTAGGTAGGGATTTAGGAAAGAGTAGAGATTTTAGTGAAGAAATTGGTGCTAAAATTGATAAAGAAATAAAAAGATTTATTGATGAAGCTTATGACAAAGCTCATGAGTTGTTAAAAGAAAATTTAAATAAACTACATGCTGTAGCTCAAGCTTTGATAGAAAAAGAAAAATTAGATGCAGATGAATTTGAAGAAATATTTGCGAACAATTAATGAAAAGACTTGCTGGAATTCTAGCAAGTCTTTTCTTATAATTATAAATTAAAAAGAATTGTTTGTATGATTGAAATTTGAAAGAATGAAAAATTATAATTTATGAAATAATATAGTAAGATATATCGGTTAAAAGTGAAATAACACGAATATTTTGGCGTATTATAAATATAATATTCGAAAATTGCTTTTAAAATATATAGCGAAATGATATAATGATAATACAATTAATTATAGAACTATTATAGAAATATTCTATAATATCAGGGGGAGTAATTATATGAAAAGTGATATTCAAATAGCGCAAGAAGCAAAAATGGAACCAATTAAAAATATTGCAGAAAAACTAGGGCTTTGTGAAGATGACGTTGAGTACTATGGTAAATATAAATGTAAAATATCTTTAGATGTATATGATAAAGTAAAAGATAATAAAGATGGTAAGCTTGTTTTAGTAACAGCTATTAATCCAACACCAGCAGGTGAAGGAAAATCAACTGTTACAGTAGGTCTTGGGCAGGCTTTAAATAAAATGGGTAAGAATGCTGTAATAGCACTAAGAGAACCTTCTTTAGGGCCTGTTTTTGGTATTAAGGGAGGAGCTGCAGGTGGAGGATATGCTCAGGTTGTTCCTATGGAGGATATAAATCTTCATTTTACTGGGGATATGCATGCTATAACTTCTGCTAACAATTTATTAAGTGCAGCAATAGATAATCATATTCATCAAGGAAATGTTTTAGAAATTGATTCAAGAAGAATATTATTTAAAAGAGTAATTGATATGAATGATAGATCTTTAAGACACATAGTTGTAGGTATGGGTGGAAAAGTTAATGGATTTGTAAGAGAAGATGGTTTTACAATTACTGTTGCTTCAGAAATCATGGCTATATTATGCCTAGCAAGTGATTTAGAAGATTTAAAAGAAAGAATGGGAAATATAGTAGTTGCATATAATTTAGCTGGAGAACCGGTATATGCTAAACAATTAGAAGTACAAGGTGCTATGGCTTTATTAATGAAAGATGCAATCAAACCTAATTTAGTTCAGACTTTAGAAAATACACCAGCATTAATACATGGAGGTCCATTTGCAAATATAGCTCATGGATGTAATTCTATTATGGCTACTAAACTTGCTTTAAAGCTTGGAGATGTTGCTATTACAGAAGCCGGATTTGGAGCTGATTTAGGAGCAGAGAAGTTCTTTGATATAAAATGTAGATATGGGAACTTAAAGCCTGAATGTGTAGTTATAGTTGCTACAATAAGAGCATTGAAACATCATGGTGGAGTGGCTAAGATGGATTTAAATACTCCAAATGTTGAAGCTTTAGCAAAAGGAATATCAAATTTAGAAAAGCAAATTGAAAATATAAAGAAATTTAATGTGACACCAGTTGTTGCTATAAATAGATTCGTTTCTGATAGTGATGAAGAAGTTGAATACATAAAAGATTTCTGCAACAAAATGGATGTTAAAGTTGCTTTATCAGACGTTTGGGCTAAAGGTGGAGAAGGTGGAATTGAACTTGGAAATATCGTAATGGATATTTTAGAAACAAACACTTCTGAATTCGCTCCTATTTATGATGAAAAAGCAACAATTGAAGAAAAAGTTTTAACAATAGCAAAAGAAATTTATGGAGCTATTAAAGTTAATTATACTCCAGCAGCAAAGAAACAAATTGCTGAATTAGAAAAATTTAATTTAGATAAACTTCCTGTATGTATGGCTAAAACTCAATATTCATTATCTGATAATGCAAGTCTTCTTGGAAAACCAGAAGGATTTGAAATTACTGTAAAAGAAGTAAGAGTTTCTAATGGAGCTGGATTTGTAGTAGTTCAAACAGGTGATATAATGACAATGCCAGGATTACCTAAGACACCAGCAGCTAATAAAATGGATGTTCTTAAGAGTGGAGAAATTGTAGGATTATTCTAAAATATACGTGAAACTATTGACAAATAAGCAGAAATTGTTAAAATTAAATTGTTATTTTTAAGAAATTTCTAGATTAAAGCAGCTCTTGGGGCTGCTTTTAATTTAACTATATTAAGGTGGTGCTTTTAATGATCCTACTTGTAGATGCAGGTAATACCAACATTGTTTTGGGTGTACATGATGGAAATGATTATATTGCAAGCTGGCGTATTTCCAGTGAAGGAAATAAGACTTCTGATGAATATGGAATACAGGTTATGCAGCTTTTTAATTTAAGCAATATTGATCCTGAAAATATAGAAGGAGTTATAGTTTCATCAGTTGTACCTAATATAATGCATTCTCTAGAAAATATGCTTAGAAAGTGTTTTTGTCATGAGCCAATAATAGTTGGACCAGGAATAAAAACAGGGATAAATATAAAATATGATAATCCAAGAGAAGTAGGAGCAGATAGGATAGTTAATGCTGTTGCTGCTTATGAAATGTATAAAAGACCGGTTATAATAATAGATTTTGGAACAGCAACTACATACTGTGCAGTTAAAGAAAATGGGGATTATCTTGGAGGTTGCATATGTCCAGGGATAAGAATATCTTCGGATGCTTTATTTGAAAGAGCAGCAAAACTGCCAAGAGTAGAATTAGAAGTACCAAAAAATATAATATGTAAGAATACCGTTACAAGTATGCAGGCTGGTATTTTATTTGGTTATATAGGGCAAGTTGAATATATAGTAAAGAAAATGAAAGAAGAAATGAGAAAACTTAAAACTAATGAGGAACCTTTAGTAATAGCTACTGGTGGTTTAGCTAATCTTATAGCTAAGGAAACAGATGTTATTGATAAAGTTGATTCAGAATTAACATTAGAGGGGTTAAAGATATTATACTATAAGAATAAGGAGTAAAGTATAAATGAACATAGGAGATTTAACCTTTGAAAATAATGTATTTCTAGCACCTATGGCAGGTGTAACAGATATATCATTTAGAGGATTATGCAAAGAAATGGGATGCGGGCTTGTATACACTGAAATGGTTAGTGCAAAAGCATTATACTATGGAAGTGAAAATACTAAAGAGTTATTAAGAATCGCTGAAGAGGAAAAGCCTGTGGCAGTTCAGATATTTGGAAGAGAGCCTGAGATAATGGCTAAAATGGTTGAAGAGCATTTTAATCATCGAGATGATATATGCATTATAGATATAAATATGGGATGTCCAGCAACTAAGATAGTAAAAAATGGAGAGGGTTCAGCACTTATGAAAGAACCTGAACTAGCATATACAATAGTAAGAAAAATAAAAGAAGTTTCAACAAAGCCAGTAACTGTAAAATTTAGAAAGGGTTTTGATGAAGAAAATATAAATGCAGTTGAATTTGCAAAGGGTATGGAACAAGCAGGAGCTGATGCTGTTGCTATTCATGGTAGAACAAGAAAACAAATGTATCAAGGAAAGGCTGACTGGGATATAATAAAGTCAGTAAAAGAAAATGTTTCTATACCTGTTATAGGAAATGGTGATGTATTTTCGCCAGAGGATGCATTGCGAATGAAGGAACTTACTAATTGTGATGGAATTATGATTGCAAGAGGTAGTCAAGGAAATCCGTGGCTTTTTAGACAGATTAAAGATGTACTTGAAGGAAAAATACCACAAGAAGTAACAAATAAAGAACGTGTAGAAATGTGCCTTAGACATTATGAGTTAGCTATAAAATATGATGGTGAATATAAGGCGATAAGGGAAATGAGAAAACATGCTTCTTGGTATATAAAAGGCTTGCCAAAGTGTACTGATATCAGAAATGAAATAAATGTATTAGATGATAGTAGTAAGGTTATTGATATTTTAAAGGAATATAAAGAACATTTATAAATTAAATGAGATTTTAAGTTTTATTTAATTAGTATTGGTAATATAGATAGTATAAGTTTCATTATAGATGCTATACTATAGAAGAGTGAAATTAAGCATAATTTAACTGTTAGAACGAGTGATTAGTTTAACTTGCTTTTATTGACATATCATATATGCTGATTTATAATTAGTTAAATGATTTCAAGGTTGTAAGGCTATTTTAGTTGTTTTGACGGAAATATTATGTAAGAAACTCTGTTTTTAATTTTTAAACAGAGTTTATATGAGTTAATTAGAAAATGCTCTTTTAAAATAGGAGCAGATATTAAATAAATAATAGAGGTTTTAAAGGGGAGTACAGCATATGAGCGAAAATAAAAAACAATATGTAATGACTTACGAAGGTGTTAAAAAGTTAGAAAACGAATTAGAATATTTAAAAACTGTTAAAAGAAAAGAAATAACTGAAAAAATAAAAGTAGCATTAGGATATGGAGATTTAAGTGAAAACTCTGAATATGATGAAGCTAAAAACGATCAGGCATTCACAGAAGGTAGAATTGTTACATTAGAAAATATGTTAAAGAATGCTGTTGTTGTAGATGAATCAGAAATACCAAAAGATGTTGTTTCTGTAGGTTCAAAAGTTAAAGTTAAAGATTATGAATTTGATGAAGAAGTGGAATATTCAATTGTAGGTTCAGCAGAAGCAGATCCTATGAATTTTAAAATATCAAATGAATCACCAGTTGGAAGTGCTTTAATAGGTAAGAAGATAGGCGAGATAGTAGAAGTACAAATTCCAGATGGTGTGAACAAGTTTGAAATATTAGGAATAAGTAGAAGTTAATTGGAGGTACAATAATGTCAACAGAAGAAATGAGTATGCAGGAGTTAGAGTCTCAATTTAGTGAACAAGAAGGTTTAAGAAGAGAGAAACTAGCAGAGTTACAAAAAGCAGATAAGGATCCTTTTGATGTTTATAAGGTAAATAGAACTCACACAACTGGAGAAGTTAGGGATAATTATGAAGAACTAGAAGGTAAAGAAGTAACAATTGCCGGAAGAATAATGTCTAAAAGAGGTCAAGGAAAGGTTGTATTCTCAGATATCCATGATAAAGATGGTAAGATGCAATTATTCTTAAAGATTGATAAGGTTGGAGAAGAAAATTTAAAAGAATATAAGACTTATGATATTGGAGACTGGGTAGCAGCTACTGGAGAAGTATTTACTACTCAAAGAGGTGAAATATCAATTAATGTTAATTCTTTTGAATTAACATGTAAGTCATTAAAACCATTACCAGAAAAGTGGCATGGGTTAAAAGATCCAGATTTAAGATATAGACAAAGAGAATTAGATATAATAACTAACTCAGAAGTTAAAGATACTTTTGTTAAGAGAAGTAGAATTATATCAGCTATGAGAGAATTTTTAGATAATAGAGGATTCTTAGAAGTTGAAACTCCAATTCTTTCTCCAATTGCAGGTGGAGCTGCTGCAAAACCATTCGTAACACATCATAATACTTTAGATATGGATATGTTCTTAAGAATAGCGCCAGAATTATATCTTAAGAGATTAATAGTTGCTGGATTTGAAAAAGTTTATGAAATTGGAAGAAATTTCAGAAATGAAGGTATGTCTGTTAGACATAATCCAGAATTTACTGCAATAGAATTATATGAAGCATACTCAGATTATAATGACATGATGGAAATTACAGAAAACATGGTTGCTTATGTTTGTGAAAAGATAAATGGAACTACTAAAGTTACATATCAAGGAACAGAAATAGACTTTATGCCACCATGGAGAAGAATAACTATGGTTGATGCTGTTAAAGAATATGCAGGTGTGGATTTTACTACAATTAATTCTGATGAAGAAGCTCAAGCTATAGCTAAAGAGAAGAACTTAGAATTCCCTAAGCCATTAAATACAGTAACTAAAGGTGAAGTGTTAAATGCTCTATATGAAGAGTTTGGTGAAGAAAAAATGATTCAACCAACATTCATAATGGATTATCCAGTAGAAAATTCACCTCTTACTAAGAAGAAGAGAGGTAATGCTGAATTTACTGAAAGATTTGAAGCATTTGTATTTGGTAGAGAGTTAGGAAATGCATATTCTGAATTAAATGATCCTATAGTTCAAAGAGAAAGATTTGAACAACAAGCTAATGCAAGAGAATTAGGTGATGATGAAGCATACATGTTAGATGAACAATTCATGAGTGCTTTAGAAACAGGTATGCCACCTACAGGTGGGTTAGGTATAGGGATAGATAGACTTATAATGTTCTTAACTGATTCAGCATCAATAAGAGACGTTATATTATTCCCAACAATGAAGCCACAAAAATAGTAAAATAAAATTGATTTATATTATATATAAAAGTTAATTATGTTAAGTCTGCATTGGAATTATGCAGACTTTTCTTTATATTGAATTAAAGAAATAAAGAAGTATACAATAAGCAAAGAAAATGTAATAAAAGTATTGCATAATGTAAAAAACCTGTTATAATAGATTAAGTAATGACGTTCCGCGATAGCTCAATGGTGGAGCACTCGGCTGTTAACCGATAGGTTGGAGGTTCGAGTCCTCTTCGCGGAGCCATTTTTTTTGCTTTTTTTAGTGAATAGTTAATTTATTTCGCTTAAAGTAGGCGAGGTTTTTGTTTTTTTTATTTAAATGCTATACAAGTTTGTATAGCATTTTTATTTATATAATAGATTACGATATATGGTATCTATTAATACTTATATTTAATTTTGAGTAACAAAGTTGATTAATTTTATATTAAAAAATAATGAGCTATTAAAATTTTAATAGCTCATTATTACATAGGTTATACAGTATTCTTTTTATCCATAAATTGAAAGGATTCTAAAATTATTTTTGTTGAATATCTTTTTTGTTGTTGTTTATCCATATAACTTCCTATTTGAATATGACCTTCAATAGAAATTTGACTTCCTTTAGAAAGATATTCATTAATTATTTCGGCTTTTTTATCAAAAGCCACAATATCAATGAAATCTGTAACTTTCTCTCCTGTAAATTTATTGTAGTTATTAATAGCTAAGGGGAATTGTATGTAACATCTTTTACCGTTATCAAAGAATTTCAACTCAAAATCATGAGCAATTCTACCAATTAGATATACTTTATTCATAACATAAACCTCCAGTTTGCTTCAAGATATTAGAATTATGGACATAAATAGAAACTTATATTCAAAAAATCAGAAAAAGTTTAAAAAAGGTATTGCATAATGTAAAAAACCTGTTATAATAGATTAAGTAATGACGTTCCGCGATAGCTCAATGGTGGAGCACTCGGCTGTTAACCGATAGGTTGGAGGTTCGAGTCCTCTTCGCGGAGCCATTTTTTTTATGGAAATAAATTTGAAATTATTCAGTCGAGAAATCGGCTTTTTTTTTGTGAAAAATTAATGTACTAAATATACTGTTATAATTTTCTTAAGAATTGTAAAATTACCAATATAATTGATACTATATAGAGGTTATACGTAAATAATGGCTAATAATTTAACATTATTTGAAGGTATATTACTAATTACCTAAATTTTCACTAAGAAATAAGCCTATAATTCATATTTTTATTATTGTAAAAAACAGAGATAGTACTTATACTTAATTAGGGGGATGAAATTACTATATTTATTCTAAATTTAGTAGTTAATAATCCTTTTTAGATATAAATGTTGTGTGGGGTATAAAAATGAGGTACAAACCAAGACGTAACAAAAATAAGGCAAAAAATATTTATAAAACAAAAATAATTATTTTATGTACGAGTATAGCTCTTTTAGTAATTGCAGGTAGTGCAGTAATGGCTCAGAGATTTATTTCATATATAGATACTGTACAAGCAAAAGACGATCAGATTGTTTTAAATGATAAGAACAATAACAAGGATAATGATAATGGAGATTCAGATAATAAAAATTCTAATCAGGTAAGTTCAGAGAATTCTGATATACCACATGATAGTCCAGAATTTGTTCAAAAATATTTAGATCAGCAAATGAAAGGTCAAATGCCAGATGGTGCTGATGGTGTTAAAGTTGTATATCTTACTTTTGATGATGGACCATCAGAAACTGTCACACCTCAGATTTTAGATGTTCTTAAATCTGAGAATGTACATGGAACTTTTTTTGTTCTTGGAAAAGCTGTTGATTCAAGCGCTGAGAATAAGGAACTTATAAAAAGAACTATTTCAGAAGGTAATGCTATAGGTATTCACAGTTATTCACATAATTATAATTATTTATATCCAAATAAAATTGTTAATGTGGATAACTTTAAAGGCGAAGTAGAAAGAACTGATGCATCTTTGAAAAAGGTATTAGGAGATGATTTTTCTACTAAGGCTATAAGGCTTCCAGGGGGTCATATGACATGGAAGGGTACAGAACCTTTAGATAAATATTTTAAAGAAAATGGATACAGTTATATTGACTGGAATGCATTATCTAAAGATGCAGAAGGTCCTAAAAAAAATGCTGATCAATTAGTTCAACAAGTAATTGAAACATCTGGAAATAAACAAAAAGTTGTTTTATTGATGCATGATACTTATGGTAAAGAAGAAACAGCTAAATCATTAACTAATATAATTCGTCATTTTAAAGATAATGGATATGAATTTAGAGTTATAAAATAATTATAAACACTAAAAATGTTTATGTTTCTATATATTTATATAGATTACATAAGCATTTTTAATTTTTTTAATATAAGTTTACTATAAGCGTATTGATTAGAGTGCCTAATGGGGACTCTATTTTTTATCTACTGAATTATTTTGTTTTATTATGTGCAAAACTTTTTATATAGTATAAATCGTCTATTAAATAGAAATAAATAATTTATATTTTGTTTTGTTGGGATTGTTAATTTAAAAGTTTAAAATATTGATTAATGTTTTATGAAAGATTGATAAAACTAAAATAAAGGAGGTATAAAAGTGCTTGCAATTTTAAAAAGAAAAAAAGTGGAAAAATATATAATAGAAAATAGAGAGTATTATTATAGATTAGCTTATTCTTATGTGAAAAATGAAGCTGATACACTAGATGTTATACAAGAATCAATTATTAAAGCTCTAATTTCAATTGAAAGTTTGAAGGAAATAGAAAAAGTAAAATCATGGTTTTATAAGATAGTTATTAGAACAAGTATTGACTATATAAGAAAGAATAAAAAATATAATGATATGATAGATATTTCTGAAATTATAAATAATGGTAAGTCAGATCAATATAAGGACTTAGATTTATATAAAGCATTAGATGAATTAGATGAAACATATAAAACAATTATAATTTTAAGATACTTTGAAGATATGAAGATAAATGATATTGCCGATATATTAGATGAAAATCCAAATACAGTTAAGACAAGATTATATGCAGGGTTAAAAAAATTAAAAATAGATATAGGGGAGTGTTAGTTTTATGAAAAATATAAATGATTTAAAAAAGGAATATATGGATATAAAAATTCCTGAAAATCTTGATGATGTTGTAAAAGAGTCAATAAAAAAAGTCGATAGAAAAAGCATAGTTAATAAAAAAATTATAGGTTCAGCCGCAGTATTAGCAATTATATTTGGAATAAATATAAGTCCAGTATTCGCAGATGTAGTTTCAGATATTCCTATTGTAGGTAATATAGTGAAATTAGTTACAGTTAAAAATTATACATTAAAGAAAAATAATGTTGAAGCAGATATAAAAGTACCAGCAATAGAAGGTTTGGAAAATAAGCAATTAGAGGAAAATCTTAATAAAGAATTCATTGAAAATGGTAAAAAAATCTATGAAGAACTAATAGAAGAATTTCCATCAATAAATAATCAAATGAAGTATGTAGGTTCTGACTATAAAATAAAAGCAGATAATGATAGCTTCTTATCAATAGAAATAACTAAAGAAGAAATTCAGGCATCATCATATACAACAAAAAAGCATTATACAATAGATAAGAATAAGCAAATTGTACTTACATTACCTATGTTGTTTGAAGGTGAGAATTATATTGAAGAGATAAGTAATGATATAAAGGCTCAAATGATAGAGAATATGAAAAAAGACAGTAATTTAATATATTTTCTAGAATCTGATGAAAACGAAGAAGTTATAGACTCTTTTGATAAGATAAAAGAAAATCAGGATTTCTATATAAATAATGATGGAAATCTTGTTATATGTTTTGATGAATATGAAGTTGCTCCAGGTTATATGGGTACTTTAGAATTTATAATTTCAGATAAAATATTTAAAAAATAGAATAGTTATATTTAGAATTTATCTTTTAGATTTAAAATTTTAATAACAAATAATAATAGAGTGAGTGTGTCTTTATACTCACTCTATTATTATTTAATTTTAAATATTTTATGAAATAAATTTAATGAAGAAAATTAGGTCTTCATTAAATGGTAGAATTAATACTTTAAAAACTTAGGTATTCTCTATTGATGAACTTAATATTATAATTATTAATATGAGTAAAATAATAAACTGATAATTACATAAACTTATATATTGTATTAGTTTATGATTAAATTTTATTTAAACAAGTATCTATGAAAACATCAATAGTTACGATACTCATAAAAAATAGATTCATTTCAATTAAGTATAATAAATAATAAAAAAATATAAGGAGGAGTTTCATGTTATCTAAAAATATCGTTTCACAAGTTTTAGCTAAATGCTTAATAACAGGAGGAGACTTTGCAGAAATATTTGAAGATGATTCAATTAATAATTCTATATCATTAGTGGATGGTAAGGTTCAGGATGCTATAGGAGGAAGAAGTTATGGTATAGGAATAAGAATCTTTAAGGGATTAAAAAGTGTTTATGCATATACAAATAATAATAGCTTAAATAGTCTTTTAGAAACAGCATATAGAGCTGCTCTAGCTTTAGGTGATGTAAAAGAAGAAAAAAGCATTGTGTTATCAGAGAAAAAAATAGAGACAATACATCCAATACTTTATTATCCTAAAGATGTACAATATGAAAGAAAAATATCAATATTAAAGAATGCATATAGTGGAGCTAAGAATTATAACAGTGATATTTCACAAGTTATATCAAGCTATTCTGATAAAGAACAGAGTATATTAATAGCCAATACAGATGGATTATATGTTGAGGATAAAAGAATAAGAACAAGATTAGGAGTAAGTGCTGTAGCATCTAAGGAGAATGAAAATCAGACTGGATTTCAAGGTCCAGGAAGACATATGGGAATTGAGATGTTTGAAACTATTGATGCAGAAGCAGCCGGAATAGAAGCAGCGAGAATAGCTCATACAATGCTTCATGCAAAAAACTGCCCAGCAGGGAATATGACTGTAGCAATTGATAATGGGTTTGGAGGTGTAATATTCCATGAAGCATGCGGGCATGCATTGGAAGCCACAGCTGTTGCAAAAGGAAACTCAGTTTTTGCAGGAAAATTAGGTCAAAAGATAGCATCTTCAAAGGTTACAGCAATTGATGATGGAACTATTCCTAATGCATGGGGATCTTTAAATATTGATGATGAGGGAAATAAAACACAGAAAAATGTATTAATAGAAAATGGTATTTTAAAGGGATATATGATAGATAAGCTTAATGGAAGACGTATGAATATGGAGCCTACAGGAAGTTCAAGAAGACAAAGTTATAAATATCAACCTACATCAAGAATGACTAATACTTATATTGCAGCAGGAACAGATAAACCAGAAGATATAATAAAATCTATTGATAATGGATTATATGCAAAAAAACTTGGTGGTGGTTCTGTAAACCCTGTAACAGGTGAATTTAACTTTTCAGTTCAAGAAGGATATCTTGTTAAAAATGGTGTAATTCAAGAACCAGTAAGAGGTGCAAGTCTTATAGGTAAAGGTAGTGATGTTCTTATGGAAATAGATATGGTTGGAGATAATTTAGAACTAGCTCAAGGTGTTTGTGGATCATCTTCAGGAAGTATTCCAACTAATGTAGGGCAGCCAATGATAAGAGTAAAGAATATAACTGTAGGAGGTAGATAATAATGGATTTTAAATTATTTAAAGAAGAACTTTTTAAGGAAGCAAAAAAATCTGGTTTTGAAGAATGCGAAATTTATTATTCAGATGCTGAAAGTTTAAACATAAATATTTATGAGGGTGAAGTTGAAAAATATAAGCTTAATACTGCATTTGGGCTTTCTTTTAGAGGAATGTTTAATGGTAAAATGGGATATTCTTATACTGAAATATTAGATGAAGAAGCTATTAACACAGTTATTAGCAATGCTAAAAGTGCTGCATTAGCAATAGAAAATGATGATACACAATTTATTTATGAAGGTGATAAAGAATATAAAAAATTAGATTGTTATAAGGAAGAGCTTGATAATGTGAAACCAGATGAACTTATAAAACTTGCACTTGAAATGGAAGAACAATGTAAAAAGCAGTGTGATAAAGTTGTGAATTTTTCTGGATGTGGAATTGGTTATGGAAAATCAACTTATGGAATAGTAAATAGTAAGGGACTAAATTTAAAAAATGAAAGAAATCATCTCACAGCTTATGTTATTCCTATAATTGAGGATAATGATCAGAAATATGATGGAATGGGATATGTTGTAGCAGAAAAAATAAGTGATGTAAATCCAGAAAATATAGCAAAAGATGGACTTAATGAAGCATTATCAAGAGTTGGTGGTAGAAGTATCAGTTCTGGAAAATATAAAATAATAATTAACAATGAGGCTATGGTTTCTCTTCTTGGAACTTTTGACTCAATATTCGATGCTGAGCAAGCTCAGAAGGGATTATCTCTTTTAAAGGGGAAAGAAGGAGAAGTTATAGCATCTAATGTTGTAAATCTAATTGATGATCCACATTTAAAGGATGGATTAGGAACAACAGCTTTTGATGATGAAGGAGTTGCTACTTATAGAAAGGAAATTATAAGTAGTGGTAAATTAAATACATTGCTCTATAATTTAAAAACAGCGAATAAGGCAGGGGTTAAGTCGACAGGGAATGGATTCAAGGGGTCTTACGCTTCAATTGTAGGAATAAGTGCTACTAATTTTTATATAGAACCAGGAAATAAATCTTTTGATGAACTTTGTGAAGAAGTTAAAGATGGAGTAATAATAACTGAATTTGCTGGATTGCATGCAGGTGCAAGCTCTGTAACAGGAGATTTTTCATTAGCAGCTAAAGGTTTCATGATTGAAAATGGTAAAAAGACATTCCCTGTGGAACAGATAACAGTTGCAGGAAATTTCTTTACACTACTTAAGGATATTGAAACTGTAGGAAGTGATTTGAAATTTCCTATGAGCAGTATTGGATCACCATCAGTAATTGTAAAAGAATTATCTGTTGCAGGAAAGTAATATAAATGGAAAGACTATAAATGCTTGATTTAAAAATCATAGTATTTATAGTCCTTTATTTATGTATATGCTTATAGAGAAAAACAATTTTAATAAATTATAAGTTTTGATTTTTTACTTACATTATCTAGGTGAAAATCACCAATAGCATCATTAAAATTAACATTTACATTTTCTGTTGAAGGATAAAAATAAATTAGAAATCCATCACAGAGACTTAAATCATATTGAGCAGCAAATTGATTGCAAATATTATTTAAATTCTGTGAAGATGTATCTTCTACAGAAACATCAAATCTGAAAAATTTATTTCCAAATGTTATTTTCTTTATTGTAAATGGTATGTTTTTATCAATGTTAGTATCAAATTTTCCAGAAAAGGAATAATCTAAGTTTACTGCATTACTACTAACAAGAGCAGTAGGCTTATAGGATGTATTCGGCATAAAATTCTTAATTGGTAGAGAGAGAGTATCAGTTACTGTTTGAGAAGAATCAGTAAATGTAAGCTTAATTTCACCATTAAAGATACTATCTGAATTATTGTTAATAGTCATTTCAGCATTCTTATTTGTACTACTTCCTAATGAATATAATTTATATTGGAAGTTTAAATCATCAATTGAAGCTTCAGTAACTTTAATTTCTTTATCAATAGGCTGGGTTGAAAGTTGTGTTTCCACTTGCTCAAAAGAGGATTCTTTCTTGAAAAATGTTATTCCAGTTCCAGCAGATATTAGAATTATTGATAAAAGAAAAACTATTCCCACAAGGTTTAAAGAAGATTTAGCACCTCTTTTAATTGCAAAAACAATTAATAAAAGAGATATTATAATTCCAACAACACCTATAAGGTAAAGGATTATTGGGAGTAAATTCATTTAAATCACCACTAACTTTAAAATATTATAATATAATGTATAATTATATTATATATTGAAATTTTAAAGACTTAAAGTATATGAAATATAAAAAAAGAAAAAATTACATGGAGGTATGATAAATGCCAAGTTATGATTTGATTATAATAGGAGCAGGAATTGCAGGAATGACAGCTGCATTAGGTGCTGCTAGACAAGGAATAGGTAAAATTTTAGTAATTGAAAAAGAATCGTCAGTTGGAGGAATAATAAATCAATGTATTCACAATGGATTTGGTAAGAAGTTAATAGGCGAATATGTTACTGGTCCAGAGTATATTCAATACATAAAAGATGAAATTCAGAAAGAAAATATAGAAATTATTCTTAATTCTAATGTTTTAGATATTAATAGAGATAGAGTAGTAACATACGTTAGTCCAAGTGAAGGAGTAAAAGAAGTAAATGCGAAAGCAATTATTTTTGCAATGGGTGCAAGAGAAAAGTATTCAGGAAATATAATGATTTCTACTAATACTTTAACAGGAATATTTACTGTAGGAGAGGCACAGAGAATAGTTAATCTTGATGGATATATTCCAGGGAAAAATGCGATAATAACAGCAAAAGATAGATGGGGATTTCTTTTGGCAAGAAGATTACTTATCGAAGGTGGATCAGTGTCAGCAGTTGTTCTTGAAGATAGTTTTAAAAATGTTGAAAGTAAAGAAATAAATGATATTATAGATGGGTTTGGAATATCAATAATAGAGAAATCTAGAATAATTGGCATAGAAGGAAATACAAGAATAAATTCAGTAAAATTATTAAATTTAGAAGATGGAAGCACAATAAATAAAGAATGTGATTGCTTATTACTTTCAGTTGGTTTTATACCAGAAACCGTAAGAATAAAAAAATTAAATATAGAGATTGATGAAAGAACTTTAGGTCCTAAAGTTAATGATTATATGACTTCTACAGATGGTTTTTTTGCATGTGGGAATATAGTATATGGAGAAGATGTACTTAAGATATCTGAAATTGATGGTATTGAATGTGGGGAAAAAGCAGCATCATATATAAAAAAATATTTTTCATAATATAAAGAGTTTTAGAATAACATTATAGCAGTAAAAATACTAGTTAAGTATTTTTACTGCTTCTTTATACATAATATTATTTCCTTCAGAAGATAGATGTAATCCATCAATATACAAATCCTGGGTTAATTCAAGACTGTAGAAATCGATTATGTCAGTTTTATATTTATGAGAAAGTAATATTAAAGAATCTCTTAATTGAGTAAGGCTTTTTTCAGCATAGCTATAAAAAGAAGATGGAATAAATAACTCATTTGCCATTGATCCTATTATTTTAGGAGGAATTCCTATAATAACTTTAGCATTTATATTATAAGAATCTTGAATCATTATTTCTATATTTTCAATAATAGATGAGATGCTTCTTCCACATAGAAGATCATTAGTTCCGCCCATAATAAATATTGTATGTGGATTATATTTTAATGCATCTGAATAAAATCTTGAAAGCATAGAAGGTGTAGTATCACCATTTTTTCCATTATTAATATAACTTAAATTAAGCTTATTGGCTATGAGGTATACCCATGATTTTTCTTTTGAAACGCCATATCCAAATGTAAGGCTATCTCCAAAAAAGATAATGTCAATATGATTATTCATTTAATATCCTCCTTTTATCAAAACAATTTTCCAAAACACTTTTTACATATTATTGTTTTTCCACCGTCAGCTTTTATACAATTGTTTGGATCTGTAATTTTATTGCATATACTACAGAGCTTATCATTATCATTGGATGCTTGTTTTTTTGATGAATTTAAAGAAGTATCCTTATTCTTAATAATACTCTTTTTTATAGGGGAATATAATTTTGGATTACAAGGTATATCTTTTTTAGTAATATTATAATTAAAGTTATATTGACTTTCAGCAAATAGTTCTAATTCAAAGCGAGGATTATCTTTATCATAATATTCTTCAGTGAAGATTTTAGTTATCTGCGCATCATTCACAATTAAGCCACTTTTTTCTATACCATCAAAGATACTTTTAGTAATATTAATAGTATCAGGGTGTCTTTTGTCACTTTTATAATATACTTTTAAGATAGCAATGAGGCTTTCAGAAAAAACAATATCAGGATTTTGACTTCTTGCAAGAAGAGCTATTTCTTGTTCGTATAAAGCATATCTATCATGATACTTACCAGAATTATCAGGAAGTATTGCACGTCCATTAATATTATGTAATTTAAAATTTGATTTAGTAATAGGTGATCCTTTTACCACTACTTTAGCGTAATCTGTCATTTTATATCTCCTTAAAAGATAAATTTCTTATAATTAAAACTATACAGTATATTATTATGTTATACAATAATGAAAAATTGATAATATTGTATATATAAAGTATAATATTTGGGGATTATTAAGATTAATGTAAGAATTAAATATATTCAATTTGATATAATAATTTACAGTTACTAATGTATATAGTAATAATATTTATTTGACTTTTTATCAAACAAAATTTGCTTAATTTGTAATTTACTTAATGTTATTAGTTTGTTAATAAAGTTTTAATAAATAATGTAGGATAAGTTTAAAATTTGTAATATACAATTAATTATAGTAATTTGATACTTTATATAACATAAAGATATAAGAAGAGGTATAAAGATGGATAAGAAGATAATTTTATCAATAGAATCAAGCTGTGATGAGACATCAGCAGCAGTTGTAGTTAACGGAAGAGAAGTTTTATCTAATGTAATTGCATCTCAAATAGATACACATAAAAAGTATGGAGGTGTAGTTCCTGAAGTAGCATCGAGAATGCATATAGAAGTAGTTGATAGTGTTGTTAAAGCTGCACTTGATGAAGCAGGACTTAAATTAGATGATATTGATGCAATAGGAGTAACGTACGGTCCAGGCTTAGTAGGAGCATTACTTGTTGGACTTCAATATGCAAAAGGATTAGCATTAGGTTCAAATAAACCATTAATACCAGTAAATCATATACAAGGTCATATTTGTGCTAATTTTATTCAACATAAGGATTTAAAGCCACCGTTTGTTTCATTAGTTGTATCTGGAGGACATACATTCATTGTGCATGTAAAATCATATAGAGAATTTGAAGTTATAGGACAGACAAGAGATGATGCAGCTGGAGAAGCTTATGATAAAGTAGCCAGGGCACTAGGTCTTGGATATCCTGGAGGTCCTAAAATTGATAAGTTAGCTAAAGAAGGAAATGAAAATGCTATAGAGTTTCCAAGAGCTAAATTCCATGATGATACATTAGATTTTTCTTTTAGTGGAGTGAAATCAGCAGTTTTAAACTATTTAAACAAAGCAAAGATGAAGGATGAAGAAATAAATAAAGCAGATATTGCAGCTTCGTTCCAGAAAGCTATTGTTGATGTTTTAAAAAATAATGTGTTTTTAACATGTGAAAGAAGAAAACTAAAGAAAATTGCTGTGGCAGGAGGAGTTGCTTCGAACTCATGTTTAAGAGAAACTCTAATAAAAGAAGGAGCTAAAAGAGGTATAGAAATATTATTCCCAGAACCAATATTATGTACAGATAATGCGGCAATGATTGGGAGTGCTGCTTACTTTAAGTTCATGGATGGTTCAGAATCTGATTTAAATATTAATGCAAAGCCTAATCTAAAATTAGCGGAGGGGTAATTTATATTATGAAATTATTATCTCATTCTAATGGATTGTATAAACTAGATAAAGAAAAAGTAAGTAAGATAAAAATATTAAAAAGATGCGCTATTTTTTTAGTAGGATTGTTAGCTATAGGTTTTTTAATACAGAGTATAGGTAATTTAATTGATAATTCGAAACTAAAATCACGTTTCAAATATGTAAGACTTGATGGTAAAAAAATTGAGTATAAACTTAAAGGAAGCGGAGAATATACAATAATTTTTGATGGATCAATAGGAACTAATTTATATGAGTGGGATAAAGTAAGCAAGATTTTAGAAGAGGAAGATAAGGTTTCAACTTTTGTTTATAACAGAAGAGGATATGGATTTAATGATGGTGGAGCACGATTAAGTCCAGAAGAACAGGCAAAACAATTAAAGTTATTGTTAAGAAAAGCTGGTGCAGCAGAGCCATATATTTTAGTTGGTGAGGAATATGGAAGTTTAATTTCTACTAATTTTGCTAATCTATATCCAGAATCAGTAGCAGGGGTTGTACTTGTTAATCCAATTAATGAAAGTGATTTATCTCAAAAAGAAACAAATAAACAGATTTTAATTCCATATTTAAGAAGTCAAATAGAATATGCTGGTTCAAATGTTTCCTTAACATCATTACTAGATAAGATGAATCTTACATTAAATAATTCAACTTTTATAAATAGTTTAAGTGGAAGTGAATTAGAGGAATTCAATAGTTTTAAAAATAGAAAAAATTATACGGAAGCAGTAAAAAATGAAATAGAAAATTTATATAAAAACACATCAAATAGTCAAATTGATGGATTGCTTTCAAAAAAACCTCTTTATATTATAAGTAATAATGAGAGTGAACCATTAATGAAGCTAGGAAATTCTGAAATATCAACATTATACGTAGAGACTGTTGAAGAAGAACCATTTGCAGTTGTAGATCCTGATAGTGTAGTAAATGGAATTAATACTGTAATTAAACAGGCAAAAAAATTGGCAAAAAGTTCTTAAATTCTAAAAAATTATTGTCATGTGTTTGACACAAAAAGCTTATATACTAACAATATAAAATAAATAATAAATAATTTTAATATATATAAAATTATTGTTTAGGAGGAATAGCACATGATTAATGATGAAAATAATAACTATATTGATGTAGAATCATCACCAGTTAATGATAATGGTTCAAATGTATTTGATAATCAATTTAAATATGAAGACGGAAATATTTCAAAGAAAAAAAGAAGAAGAGGAATCTTAGGAAGAGTTGCAGGATGTCTTTTACTTACAGTTACAGGAGGATTATTTGGAGGAGGAATTACATATTCTCTTATTAAAAATAATGTCAATGGTGGAAATGGACTGTCAATAAATAAACAAGTAAATTATGTACCTCAATCTTTTACTCAAAGTGATTCACAAGCGATGACAGCTGCTGATGCATTCAATAAAGTATCCCCAGCAGTTGTAATTATTTCAACTGTAGGTACTGCATCAAATGGTTTTACAGCAAGTCAATATGAAGGTATGGGTTCAGGATTTATTATAAATGAAGAAGGATATATATTAACCAACTATCATGTAATAGAAGGCGCAAAGGATATTACAGTTACATTAAGTGATGGAAATGAAGTTCCAGGAACAGTTGTTAACTATGACCAAGAAAAAGACTTAGCCATGATTAAATTAAAAGAAGGTACAAAAGTTCCTGCTGTTGCAGAGCTTGGTGATTCTGATGAATTATATCCAGGAGCTGAAGTAATAGCAATAGGAACACCACTTTCTAAGAATTTAGCATATACTCTTACAAAAGGTATAATAAGTGGAAATGACAGAACTATACAAACTCAAAGTGGAACAAGTGTACATTTACTTCAAACAGATGCTGCTATAAATTCTGGTAATAGTGGCGGACCATTAGTAAATACTAAAGGTCAAGTAATAGGAATTAATTCTATGAAACTTGGCTCACAATCAACTGGTTCGGCTACAGTTGAAGGAATCGGTTTTGCAATTCCTATAAATGAAGTTAAGAGTAAAATAGATACTTTATCAAAACAAATTCTAAACTTAGGAATAAAAATAAGAGAAATTGATAGTACTACTGCTCAAAAATATGATTTAGAACAAGGTCTATATGTTGCTTCAGTTGATGAATATTCACCAGCTGAAAAAGGCGGAGTAAAAATTGGTGATATAATTGTAGATTGCGATGGAAAACCAGTAAAGACATTTGATGAGCTTAAGGAAATTAAGCAAAGTAAAGATGTTGGTGATACAATGACTATGAAAGTCATAAGAGATAAAAAGACTATTGATTTAAGTATTGTTTTAGAAGAATCAAAATAATTATAAAAAAATAGAAATAAATAAGGCAAATAGAAGCATTAGCAAAATGCTTCTATTTTTTTACAGTAAAATCTTTTAAATTAAATAAAAGAATAGTAAAATTAATTATTATAATGGAATTGGGGGAAGATGAAATATGGAAGAAATAGTATTAAGTATAATAATGCATAGTGGCGAAGCTAGAAGCTATTCTATGGAAGCTATTAGACTAGCTAAAGAAGGAAATTTTGAAAAAGCTATGGACTTAATAAGAATGGCCGATGAAGAATTAGGTTATGCCCATAGTTCACAAACGAGTTTAATTCAGGGAGAAGCAGCCAATGATCAAATTAAATTTTCATTGCTTCTTGTACATGCTCAAGATCATTTGATGACAACAATGACTTTTAAAGATATGGCAGTAGAATTGATAGAAGTTCATGAAAAATTATACAAACTAGAAAATAAAAAATAAATATAAATTAGTCATATCTGCACATTTTACTTCTTACTTTCATAATTTATTATATAACTAACTCATGGAGGTAAAGATAATGAGCGGAAGAGTAAGTATGTGTTCTATATGTCCTAGAGAAAACGAGCAGATTGATGCAGTTATACAAATAGGAAGAGAAAACAGAAGTTGTTTATATGGTACTATTATTGATGAATGTGGAAAACCAGTAGTTGACGCAGTAGTTAAATTATTAAAAGTTTGCGATAAAGGAATAATTCCATTAACTCACACATTTACCGATTGTTATGGACAATTTTTGCTAGGTCCTTTATGTCCTAATGAAAAATATATGTTAAAGATATACAAAGATAATATCAGAATAAGATATGAGCCTATTAATGCATCATGCTACAAGGGAAAATGTATTGGTGAAAGATGCGACGACGAAGAATGCTAATATATGTTTAATTAGGGTTGTTTAATTAAGATAAAAAGTTCTCTTTTATAGAGAACTTTTTATGTTATACTTATTATTAAGTATATTGTAAGGCAGTTATAAATTAAAAGTAGGTGTTTTGATGAAGAATAAAATTAAATATGGAATAGCCTTTATAATTATTTTATTAATTGGAATTATAAGTATTAATATATATCAGCCTAATAAAGAGCAAACTCTTAGGGGGAAGATTGAGATAATAGCTTATGATGATGTATATGATTATTTAGTTGAATGTGCAAATAAATTTATGGAATTAAATGATAAAACAACAGTAACTGTAAAAAAAATATATAGTTCAGATGAAATACTACAAGAATTAAATAATAAAGACAATAGCAGAGTGACATCTATTGCTCAAATTAATAGAATGGATTTTGATATTTTAGGATTAAAAAAATCAAACTATTTAGAAGAACAGCAGAATATTTTAAATACATATTCTAAGAATTTTTCAACATATAGACTACAACAAACAGAATATGATGATATTTCTGTTGGTATTCCATTTACTTCAAGACCTTTAGCGCTATATATAAGAGAAGATATGTTAGAAGAGTACGGGTATAATAGGGATGAAATGAACACTTGGGATGATGTAATTAAAATTGGTAAAGATATTTTTGAAAAAAGCAATGGAAATGTAAGAATAATAAATGCTACTGGAGACGATTATGAAGATTTAGTATCTTTATTAATAATGCAATATATGGGGAAAGAAAATAATGAAGAATTGGTAAAAAACCAAGTAAATAACATGATGGATCAGTTAAAGAATAATAACATATTGAATTTAACTGAAGGTGGAGAGTTCTTAGGAAGAATATCATCAATTAATGCTGTTAAAGAAATTGTTGCACTAGATGTGAAATGCCAATGGACAGCAGAGAATGTACCATCAATTACTCATGGAACTAATAAGTTCTTTTCTAGTGAAGGTGATAATTTTGTTGTACTTAATGATATCGTAGAAAATAGAAAATTAGTAGAAAAATTTATAACTTACGTAATGACTAATAATTCTGAAGCTATAGAATATGTTGCACAAGGAAGATTTTTTTCAAGTTATTTATATACTTATAAAAACAAAGATAGTGAAGTTCAGCTAAATAATTTTATTGGAATGAGTCCTATGGTTGTATTAAGTAATGTTGAAGAAAAGACACGTCCAATTAGTAATTATGAAGAGTATATAAATATTAAAAAGACAATATTAAATAAATAACATAATAAAAAATAAAGAAATAAGCATATTATTTATTAGCTTATTTCTTTATTTTTTATAAAAGATTTTTTATAGTGAATTAACTATTGATTCATATGCATTTAATGTTTTTTGCGCAGTTTTTTCCCAAGTAAAATTAAGGCTATTCTCGTATCCTCGTTGAGAAAGCTCTTCTCTTAGTGTTTTATCATTTAATAATTTTACAAGAGCATTTTCAAGTTGTATTTCATCATATGGATTTATTAAAATAGAAGCATCTCCTGTGACTTCAGGAATTGAAGTTATATTAGATGTTATAACAGGAGCCTTACAGCTCATTGCTTCCAATGGAGGAAGTCCAAAGCCTTCATATAGTGAGGGGTATACAAAAGCATCACAGCCACTATATAAAATAGGAAGAACATCTTCTTCTAAGTATCCACAAAATACAATTTTATCAGATAAATTATTACTTTTTACATATTCAAAAAGTTTTTCACCTTCATCTTTTAAGGATCCACCAAGTAATAAAGTATATGGAGTTTTTAAACTCTTATAACAGTTTTTAAATGCCTTTATTAAACCAAGGGCATTTTTTCTAGAACTGAAACCTCCTATATACAATATATAAGGAGTGTTTACATTATATGTTTTATTTACAAAAAGTTTTGATTCGGTTTTGTCTAAAGGTTTAAATTTTGAATTAGCTGCTAGAGGAGTAACGTATATTTTTTCTTCTGGATAAAAACTAAAAAATTTTAGAATATCTTTTTTTGAATATTCAGATACGGTCAGTATGCCTGCCGAGTTTGAAACAATATTAGGCATATCTTTTAAAAAACGTTCCAAATATCCTTTACCAACAGTCTCAGGCATTAAATACGGTATTAAATCATGGATTGTAACCACTGTAGGGAGATCCATATCATAATTAAGACCAATTCCATTTTGAGGTATATGATATAGATCAATATTAGAGTTTTTCACTTTGTTTGGAAAATAATATTTCTCATAAAAGCTTCCATGACGTCCTGAAGAAAATATTATTTCAGTGTTGTTTTTATTAAAATTTTCATTAAGGCTTCCGGAACAAAATAATAAGAATTTATTGTACGAGTTAATATTAATCATATTAGTAATTAAATTATTAGTGTATGTTCCAATTCCAGTACCGTTATATAAATAAGCACCTCTTGCGTCTATGGCAATTTTCATATGAACACCTCTATAAACACATATATACTTATAGGATATTAAAACTGGTACCTTTTTGTGATTATAAGGATTTGATTTTTATTAATAAATCACAATAAATTATTTAATGACATATAATAAGACAAATAATACTAATTGGGAATTTTTATGAATGATAGTAATAATACAATTAAAATCAAAAAATTTATTGAGGAAAATTATGATCTGACTGTAGAAAAAGTAGAAAAGGTTAAAAACAGTTATAAAGTAATTACTTCACATGGAACATATTCTTTGAAAACTATTAAATATGAATTTCCTCATTTCTATTTTATTTTATCTGCAATGAAACATCTACAGGAAAATGGATTTACTGATATGCCTGAATTTATTTTAAATAATAGAGAAAAAGAATTTGGATTAATGGATAAAAAATATGTTTATTTAACTGAATGGATTCCATCAAGGTTAAGTAATTTTGATAATCCAATTGAACTTTCACTTGTATCTACAGAACTTGCAAAATTGCATAAATCAAGCTGTGGTTTTAATGTTACAGAAAAAATGAAAGCGAGAATTGGATGGTTTTCATGGGAGGAAGTTTTTGAAACAAGGAAAAATGAAATACTTGATTTTCGAAACAGGATATATCAAAAGGCATATAAATCAGATTTTGATTTATTATATTTAGATAATATAAATTCAGAAATAAAAAGAGCAGAGAAAAGTATTGAGGGATTGAAAAAAAATAATTATATCAAGGTGATGGAAAAGGAGATTTTTAGAAGAGGATTTTGTCATCATGATTATGCTCATCATAATATATTAGTAGATAATAGAGGTAAATTCAAAATAATTGATTTTGATTATTGCATATTAGATTCCCATTTACATGATGTTTCATCACTATTTATAAGATCAATGAAGGATGGAAAGTGGAGTGACAGAAAAGCTGATGTGATTTTATACTCATATGAAAAGATATTTGAAATAGAAAAAAATGAATTACCTATAATGAGAGAATTTATAAGATTTCCACAGGCTTTTTGGCAGATTGGCTTACAAGTATATTGGGAGCAACAACCTTGGGGAGAAGAATTTTTTTTGAACAAGCTACAAAGATATCTAGAGGATTGTGATGAGAGAGAGGAATTTATTGATTCTTATTTTAAAGGGGGAGATTAAAATAAATGAATTGTCACTCAATGAATATTTAGAATCAAAAGGAATAATTGTAATGGGAAAGTATTTTTCTCATACAAAAGATTTTACAAGAAAGTCATGTGAGAATCAGATAAGTACTATGGTTGAACTTCATAAGTTGTTAATAAACTGCAAGTTCAATAATTTAAATAGGTTTGGAAGTGTTATAGGTAAAGAACTTGAATCTTTTAAGGTACAATTAAAAAAAATAGAGAGAGATTATAATATATTATTTGAGAAGAATTCAAAAAATAATGTTGAAAAATTATTTCTATCAGAAGGGAAGAGAATGATTCTTCAAGGTAGAGAAGCTGTAGAATATATCTGTAATAATGGATATCTTGATATTATAAAAAGGAGTATGAACAGGGAAGAAATATGTATAGGAAGAGCTGATAGTGGAAATTTGAGAAAAGTAAATGGGAATTTTGAAATTGGTATAATTAAAGGCATATCTTATAATCTAGTTGAAGAAGACTTATACAAATATATTAAAAGAATACAGAAAAAAGGAATTAAAATAGATGAAGAAGAGTTTATAAGGTTTTTTGTACATCAATCTCATTTATCTTTAAGCAGCATTAATTATCTTAAAGGTCTGTGCACTTATCCTAAGGATTTCTTTAAAACTTGGGAGCGATATAAGGAAAATAAAAAGAATAAGAGTGAGGATGAATTTTTAGATCTTTTAAGTAAAAGTTTAAAATATGAAAGTAGAAAGTTTATCTGATGTCTATCATATGTAATACTCAAAATGTTTTGAGTATAGAACATAGGTATGTTACTAAATAAGATGCACCTTAAGCATGTTGTTTAACTAATACGTATAGTGGATTAAATCCAACCTTAATCAAGTTTTACTTGATAGATCATGTGCACATGTCCATTATGAAATATGGAGGGAATTGAATGAATAGAATAAAGTATTCAGAAAAAGAGTACTTGTGTGATTATGATTTGAGTTTGAATTTTTTTAATGCGGCAGGTATAAAAGTTAATGATATAATTCCTTTGAGAAAAGTTTTTGTTTTATCAACAGATGAAGGAAATAAAATACTTAAAAAAGTAAATTATAGTGTTGAAAAAATAGAATTTATAAGTGAATCATTAGATTACTTAAAGAAGAAGTATAAAAATATAATCAGCTACAATAAATTAAAAAATAATTTGAACTATATAAAGTGGAAGGATGATATTTATATAGTTATGGATATACTGGATGGAAGAGAGGCATCGTTTTCGAACCCTGTAGAAATTGAATTATGTGCAAATAATATAGCTCTTATGCATAATGCATCAAAAGGACTTATTGCTTATTTAAATGATAAATATAATAAAGATTTTATAGATGATTCGTTTAAAATTAAAATTAAGAAGGCATTAGATGAACTTGAATACATGAAAAGTATTGCATCAAGATATAAATATAAAAATGAATTTGATAACTTGTTTTTAGATAATGTAGATAAGTATATTGATGATATAAAATATGTTGAAGAGGATTTAGATAAGAGTTCATATGATAATTTAAGAAAAAATTATGATAATATTACTATATGTCATAACGATCTTGCATATCATAATTTTCTAATCAAAAATTCAGAAGTTAGCATTATAGATTTTGATTATATGACTTTAGATTTAAGAGTTTGTGATATTTCTGATTTTTTATTAAAAGCAATAAAAAATTCTGCATTTGATATGGATAAAATGATATTGGCAATTGATTCTTATGAAAAGTCAAGTATATTGATGAAAGAAGAAAAAGAATTAATATATATATATTTGAAATTTCCAAAAGATTTTTATTCAATAACTAGGGATTATTATTTTAAGCGTAAAAAGTGGGACTATGATGTTTATTTAAATAGGCTATGCAATAAACTTGATAATGATTTTTTTAGACAAGAATTTATGAATGAGTATAAAAAAATGATATTATGATTAATATAAAAGCGTTCAAAAAATTGAACGCTTTTAATATTTTTATCCCCTTCTATGTTTTAAACATAGAAGGGGATATTTTAAATATTAATAAAATTATATTGGAATAAAATAAAAATAAGTATATTTTTATTTTATAATTAATAACTAAATTAATGATTAGTTATTAATTATTGATTCATATGAATGAAGTGTTTCAAGAGCTGTCTTTTTCCATGAAAATTTACTGCTTCTGGTAAGGCTCTTTTTTACCATTGTTAATTTTAGAAGGCTATTGCTTAAAACTCTTTCAATATCATATGAAATTAAATCAATGTCATGTGGATCTATTAATAAAGCTGATTCATAACATACTTCAGGCAAAGATGTTACATTAGAGGCGATTACAGGAGTTCCACAAGCCATTGCTTCTACAGGTGGAAGACCAAATCCTTCATAGAAAGAAGGATAAACAAGGACTTCAGCAGCATTATAGAATAAAGGCATATCTTCTAATGGAATGAAATCAGTAAAAATTACCTTATCATCAACATTTAGATGTTCTGCTCTTAATTTATACTTTTCATATGAGGGACCTTTTCTGCCTATTATAACAAGTTTAAATGTTTCCTTAATGTTTTCAGGAAGTTTTGAATAAGCTTCTATAAGTCCAATGATATTTTTTCTAGGGCTAAATCCACCAACGTAAAGAACAAAATCTTCTTCAATGCCATATTTTCTTGTGACTAATTCTTTTGATTGTGATTTGCTAAGAGGTTTATATATATCTTCGGCTGCTAGTGGTGTTACATATATATTATCAAGAGGAAAATTAAACTCTTTAGCAATGTCATTTTTAGAAAACTCAGAAACTGTAATAATTCCATTACAGTTGTCTAAAATTTTAGGAAGTTCATTATTAAATATTCTTAAGTATCTGTCACTTACTGTTTCAGGCATTCTTAAAGGAATTATATCATGAAGAGTTATTACTTTTTTACATGATATATTGTCGGAAAGTCCTACTCCATTCTGAGGAACATGATAAAGTTCAATATCTGAATCCTTTAAAATATTAGGAACTTTAATATCATCCCAAAAGCTATTAGAACTTATTGAATCAACTGTTTCCAGTTTGAAATTTGGTTTTAAGTTAGAAAGTGAATCACAAGGGGGCATAAATATCAAATAATCATTTGTACTGTCAACGCTGTTTAGGTTACGAATAAGTTCATGTGTATATGTTCCTATTCCTGTACCACGATACCATTTTGCAGCTCTGCCATCTATTCCTACTTTCATTTCGAAATCCTTCCATAGCATTTATCATATTGTATTATATTAAAAGAACATAAAAAATGTTAATAAAAGAATAAATATCCACATATAAATATACAGGAGGTGAGAACTATGATGAGGGAGTTTGAAATAGAAAGACAGTTTAATATTAAGATAGAAAAAATTAAAGCCAATAAAGGTGTATACTATCTTAAGACTGATAAGGGCGAAAGGTGTTTAAAAAAAATAAATTACGGGCCTCAAAAGTTGCTCTTTGTGTATGGTGCTAAGGAGCATTTAAGAAAAAATGGCTTTAGTAATTTAGATAAATATTATTTGAACATAGATGGAGAACCTTATGCTTTAGTAAACGAAGACTTATATACTTTATCAGAATGGTTAGATGGAAAAGAGTGTGATTTTCACAATATAGAAGAGGTGAAAATAGCAGCGAAAACATTGGCTAATCTTCATGAAGCATCAAAGGGGTACGATCCACCTGAAAATTCAAAATTAAAGAGTGATCTTGGTAGATGGCCTCATTTAATGGAAAAAAGAATAAAATCATTAGATAAGATGCGTGATATGGTAAGAAAGAAAAATATAAAAAATGATTTTGATCTTATTTATATTCAGTCTATGGAATTTTATAAAGAGATTGGGAAAAAGGCTTTGCAGACACTGAAGGAGTCTGATTATTATGAGCTTTGTATGGCAGCGGAAAATGAAAAAAGTTTCTGTCATCATGATTTTACTTATCACAATATAATAATAGGCGAAAATAAAGATGTGCATGTAATAGATTTTGATTACTGCAAAAGAGAAGTACGTACTTTTGATATAAGTAATTTCATGATAAAAGTATTGAAGAGAGTAGAATGGAATTTTGATTTTGCGGTAGCTATAATAGATACTTATAATTCAGTTTCAAAGCTTAAAGATGAAGAATATAAAGTTCTATATTCTTATCTTCAATTTCCACAAAGATATTGGAGATTAGCAAACAGATATTATTATAATGAAGTCAACTGGGGCCAGAACACTTTTGCTGGTAAGTTAAGTTCAATAATAAATGAACAGGAAAAATATCTTCAATTCTTGGATAAATTTAAAAACCATTATAAACTATGATATATTTTAAAAATCCTTATTGATGTTTTAATTAGTATTATCAATAAGGATTTTTATTTAGTGATTTAATTGTAATTTAGTGAAACTTTTTCATATTATAATCCATATTATAAAAATATACTAATAATAACATATGGAGAAAATAATGAAAATAGGAGATATAGTGGTTAGAAAATCTTATGGAAGAGATATTACATTTAAAGTTATAGATGTAAGAGAAAAGAACGGAAGAGAAAATATTATATTAAAGGGAATAAATATAAGAATAATTGCTGATTCAACAATAGATGATTTGGAGCCAGCAGAAGAGGAGGACAGTGGTACTCAAGATAAGATTTTGAATACTAGGGTTAGTGAAGCTATAAATAAGGCTATAAGTATACGTGGTGTTTTTAGGGATAAGGCAGAAAAGTCACCTAAAATAAAAAATAAAGATGAACTTGTATTTGGAAGACCTGGTAAAATACTTCATGTTGATGGAGATAGTGATTATATGGAAACTTGTTTAAAAGTTTATAAACAACTATATTTAGATGCAGTCGGTAAATCAATTCCAGAAAGTGAACAACCAGGTGTTATAGTTGATCTTGTAAAAGAAATAAAACCAGATATTGTGGTATTAACAGGTCATGATAGTGTTATAAAAGATCCTAAAGATTATCTTGATTTAAATAATTATAGAAATTCTAAATATTATTTAGAATCTGTGAAAAATTTAAGGAATTATAATTCTAGCTATGATGAGCTTGTGATTTTTGCAGGAGCATGTCAAAGCTGCTATGAGAGAATTTTAGATGTTGGTGCTAATTTTGCATCATCACCAAATCGAGTTTTGATTCATTGTTTAGATCCTGTTTTTGTATGTGAAAAAATTGCATATACAAGAATTGATAAAGTTGTTTCTATAACAGATGTTATAGAAAACACAATAACAGGAATTAAAGGGGTTGGAGGATTACAGACAAGAGGGAAATATAGAGAAGGCTATCCCAAATCATCATATATTTAGATTAAAATTATGAAAATATAAAATTAGGTAAAAGTCATATAATATAAAACTGAGAACAAATAAATTAAATTTAAAGTTTTATTATATGACTTTTATATATTAAAGAAATTATTCAGTAAATTGGAATAAAAAACAAAAAAATAGAGAATAATAGAATGACTTTAAAATAAAAATTTAACATATATTTTATTTTTATTGACAACTAATATTGTACGTGATAAAATATTTGTTTTACTTGACAAAATTAGGAATTACATGTATAATTTACAATGGAAAGAGGGTGTTTGTATGGAAAAAGTAAAAACAATTGCTTCCATAAAAAACGACATTGAGCAGCATATAGGAGAGAAAGTAACTCTTAAAGCTAATGGTGGAAGAAAAAAAGTTTTAGTCAATGACGGAATAATAGACAGTGTATATCCTAGTATTTTCGTTATTAGATTAAAATGTGACACCCAAAGGACTGTGACATATAGTTATTCAGACGTATTAACAAAGACTGTACAATTGGTATTTCCAGCTACAATATAAACTTCGATTTATCGAAGTTTTTTTTTATAAAAATTTGCATAAAAAAAAGAAAGATGGTGGGTTTCCATCTTTCAACTATGGTATAAAAGGGTATTGAGAATTTATGAGAGGTTATATGGTCAATAACCAATTACTATATTACGACAAAATATAATAATTGTCAATAAAAAAACTGAAAAAAATTTCAAATTTCAGATAATATAAAGAAATATGTATATTTACCGGGGATTGTGCACTATTTAAAAACATTTTAGAATATGAAAATCTGTATTTATATAGATATAAAAATTAATAAATTAAATTAGTTATTAATTATCATAAAGTTTGAAAATAAAGTATATAAATAGATAGTAGAAATTTTATGGAGGTAGAAAGTATGTCAGATATAGATGTTATAAAAGAAAATGTTCAATTTGAGCAGCTTATAAGGGAAAGCAACTCTAACTGTGTATTAAAGGATGAATATTTAATTCCAGATACTCACCCGGATGTTCAGGAAATATTAACAGTTGAATCAAGACCAATGATAACTAGCAAGGAAGTTGTTGGAGATAAAATCGTACTTGATGGAAAAGTAGAATATACTGTTTTATATTTGGCTAGAGAAGAAGGGCTTATAATTAATTCAGTAAATTATACTCAGAAATTTACTAGTAATATTGATCTTAATCAAGATGAACATAAGGTTATTTGTGAAGCAGAATGCAAAGTAGAACATATTGAAGCTGCAATCATGAATGAAAGAAAAATATTGATACAGGGGATATTTGATATTGATTGGGAGCTTTATAAAACAAATGAATTTGAATTTGTTAAAGAAATTGAAGGAAATGATGAGGTAGAAGTTTTAAAGAAAACAGAAACAATAAATAGAATAAGTGCAAATAAGGAAATCGAGTTAACAGGAAAATCTGTAATAAGGGTAGGTATGGATAAACCACAAATAAGTAAAATACTTAACTGTGGATTATTGCTTCATAAGAAAGAGGTTAAAATAGTCGATGATAAGATATATTTAGGATGCTACTGCAAGCTAAATATATTATATAAGGGTGATGATACAAAGGATATAGTATGCATGGAAGATGATATATATTTATCCAAGGAAGAAGAGATACCAGGAATAACAGCAGATATGATACCATCAGTTTCATTTGAGATACTAGATGATGAGCTTATGCTTGAAGAAGATGATTTAGGTGAAGTAAGAGTAATAAATAATGAATTGACTGTTAAAGCTAACATAAAAATATTTTCTCAAGATAAAATTGATACAATTAAAGATGCTTATTGCCCAAATTCAATTATTGGATTGAAAAAAGAAGAATATGAAGTAGGGGTTTTACAGGGAGCTAATTCTTCAGAAACTGTTGTAAAGGATAATATACAATTAACTGATACTGATTTAAAGCCAGATCAAATAATATACTCAAATGCCACTATAATATTAACTGATAAAGAAATAATGACAGATAGAATTGTAGTTGAAGGAATAATAAAAGCAGACGTGCTATATAAAACAACTGATGAAGAAAAAAATATATCAGATATAAAAGCTGAGATACCATTTTCATCTGCACTTGATATTTCTGGAGCATCTGAGGGTATGAAGTCTATAATACGAGCAGCTGTTGAAAATATTGATGCTGCAATTGAAGGAAATAGTATCGCTATTAAAGTTAATGTTATATTAAGTGGAAAGATAATGGATGAGTTAACTAAAGAGTTTATTTATGATGTTGTGGAAGAAGAGGGAGAAAAACCAGAGAAAAAAGCTAGTATAACAATATATGTTGTTGATGAAGGTGAGACTCTTTGGGAATTAGCTAAAAAATATAACACAACAGTTAATGATCTTATAAAAATAAATGGGCTTGATGAATCTGATAATATTGAAGGTGGACAAAAACTAATAATACCAGGAAGAGCAATTTTTTAAAACAAAACATATTTAAGGGATCTCTAAGAGAGGTCTCTTTTTTTATTGAAATTTTCATGTAGGAAATTTATTGAATAAATATATTTGTTAGTGGCAAGAATATATATCATGCGATATGAGGTGAGAAAGTTGAATGATAATTTAAGTGGAAATTTAATTATTATAGGAGGCGCAGAAGATAAAGAAGGAAAGAGAGAAATATTAAAAAAAGTATGTGATTCCATTGATAAAGATAATGACATATTACTAATAGCAACTATAGCTACAGAATTTCCAGAAGAAGCAGCAGAAAAATATAAAAAAGTTTTTAGTGATTTAAAAGTAAAAAACCTAAAGGTACTTGATATAAGCTGTAGAAAAGATGCTTTTGATGAAAATAATGTAGAGCTAATAAATAGCTGTTCGTTAATTTTTTTTACTGGAGGTGATCAACTAAGAATAACAAGTTTGGTTGGAGGTACTCCTGTTTATGACTCATTAAGAAAATGTTTGACAAAGGGAATTTATATAGTTGGAACTTCAGCTGGTGCATCTGTTATGAGTGATACAATGATCGTTCAAGGAAATGATGATGATTCACCAAGAAAGTGTACATTGAAAATGGCACCAGGGTTAAGTTTTATAAGGAATGTTATAATTGATCAGCATTTTGCTCAAAGAGGTAGAATAGGACGACTACTTGTGGGAATAGCTGAGAATCCTGAAGTTTTAGGAATCGGAATTGATGAAAATACTGCTATATGTGTCAATCAAGATGGCAAAATAGAAGTAGTAGGAGAAGGCGCAGTTTATTTTATTGATGGAAGTAATATTACATATACAAACGTATCAGAATTGCATAGTGATGAAATATTGAGTATGCATAATGTTAAGTTACATATTTTAACAAATGGAAATAAATTTGATTTAATAAAAAGGTCACCTTTTGAGGAGGAAAAAAATTAGCTATGAAAATAGTAAAGAAAAGAATATATGAAGGAAAAAATATATATTCTCATAAAAAATGTATTAGAATTGATGTAGATTTAGAAGGATATTCTGAGATACCTAGTAAAAAAATCCCTAATTTTAATTTTAATATTGTAGAAATTTTACCAGAACTAAAAAAGCACAGATGTGGAATTGATGAAGAAGGCGGTTTTGTAAAAAGACTTGAAGAAGGAACATATTTGGCTCATATCTGTGAACATTGTATTATTGCAATCCAAAATATTTTAGGTATGGATGTATCCTATGGTAAAGCAAGAGAAATAAAAGGTGAATTGTATTATATTATAGTTCAATATGAATATGAAAATACTGCTATTGAAATAATTAATTTAGCTGTTGATTTGATTAATTCATTAATAAAAAGTAGTCCTATTAATTTTAATGGAAGACTACAGGAAATTAAACAGACTTTGCAAAGAGAGACTATCGGACCAAGTACAAAGTCAATTTGTGATGCAGCGAAAAACTATGGATTACCAGTTACTGAGCTTGGCAAAAGTGGAATATACCAAATAGGGTATGGTAAACAAGGTAGGATAATAGAAGCTGCAATAAGCAATAAAACAAATTGTGTAGGAGTAGATATATCGTGTGATAAATTTCTTACAAAACAGTTACTAGATATTCAAAATATACCTGTAGCAGAAGGAAGAAAAGTATTTAATATAATAGGTCTTTTACGAGAAGCTGAATTTATTGGATATCCAGTTGTTATTAAACCTCAATATGGTAATAAAGGAAAGGGAGTGATGCTTAATTTAAAAAATGAAAAAGAATTAATAAAGGCTTACACATCTCTTTTAAAGATTACTAAGGATATAATTATTGAAAAATATGTTAAGGGTAATGATTATAGAATTTGTGTTGTTGATTATAAAGTTGTTGCCGCATCACTTAGAGTAGTTCCATTTGTTATTGGTGATGGAAAAAGCAATATAAAAGCTTTAATAAATATTTTGAATAATGATCCATTAAGAGGTCAAGATCATGAAAAACCTTTAACAACAATAAAATTTGATAAAGAGCTTTGTAATTGTTTATATAGACAGAATATGAGTCTTGATTATATACCTAATAAAGGTGAAAAAGTTATACTTAGAGAAAATGCAAACTTATCAACAGGAGGAATTGCTGTTGATTGTACTGATGATGTATGTGATGAAAATATTGATTATTGTATAAGAGCTGCAAAAGCATTAGGTTTAGATATTTGTGGTGTAGATATATGTACTGAAGATATAAGTATTCCTATTGATAAACAAAATGGAATAGTTATGGAGGTTAATGCTGCACCAGGAATAAGAATGCATCATTTTCCTTCGCAAGGTAAAAAAAGAGATGTAGGAAAAGCTATAGTGGATATGCTTTATGAAGGAAGACCTTCTAACATACCTGTAATATCTGTAACAGGTACTAATGGAAAAACAACGACAACAAGAATGATAGGCCATGTTCTTAAGATGATGGGTATGACTACTGGAATAACATCAACTGATGGAATTTATATAAATGATAAATGTATTCACAAAGGTGATGATTCAGGGTTTAACAGTGCAAAAACACTATTATTGAATAGAGATGTTGAAGCTGTAGTTTTAGAAACTGCAAGGGGAGGACTTGTAAGAAGAGGTCTAGCATATGATTTGGCTGATGTAGCTGTCATAACAAATATTACAAATGATCATTTAGGTCTTGATGGTATTGATTCAATGGAAGATTTAATGTTTGTAAAATCATTAGTAGGAGAAGAAGTAAAGGAAAATGGATATACTGTGATAAATGCTGATGATAAGTATAGTAAAAGAATTTTAGATAGAATAAGTTGTGAAAAAATTTATTTTTCTAAATCAAAAGATAACGAATTAATAAAAGAAAATATAAACGATGGTAAAATAGCTGTTTTTATAGAAGATAATAATATTTGTGTAATAAATAATCATAGAAAATATTTAATAATGTCCATAGATGAATTACCAATATCATATAATGGAATATTAACATATAACATAGAAAATGCTATGGCTGCTTGTGCCGCATTAGTTGGATTAAATATAGATTACTGTATGATAAGTAAAGGATTTTCAGATTTTATGCCTTGTGATGATAATGAAGGTCGCTTTAATATGTTTGAATATTATGGTCGAAAGGTGATTTTAGATTATGGTCATAATATTGAAGGGTATAAAGCTGTTTTATCATGCATAAATAAACTCAAAACTAAAAATAGATTAATTGGTGTTGTAGGAGTACCAGGAGATCGACAAGATAATGTTATAAAAGAAATTGGTGAAATATGCTGTGAATATTTGGATGAAATAATTATAAAAGAAGATAAAGATAGAAGAGGAAGATCAATTGGTGAAGTATCTCAATTATTAAAAATATCTATGTTAAAAAATAGCAATAAAAAAAATGTTAAGGTATATTTAGATGAAGTTGATGCACTTGAATATGCAATAAAGATTAGCAAAAAAGATGATATAATAATAGTATTTTATGAAAATATAGAACCTCTTCTTAATTATATAAATAATAATGAGCAGGAAAGAATCAATAAGATGAGTTAATAAATAGTTTTATCTCAACAACTAAATTAGACAGGAATTTTTACCTATGATAAAATAATGTTAAATTGCTATGAAAGGATAAGTAGAAATGAAAATTAAGGCTTATGCAAAAATTAACATTGCCTTAGATGTTGTTGGGAAGAGAGAAGATGGCTATCATTTATTGAAGATGATTATGCAGACTGTTGATTTATATGATGTGATTGAAATAACAAAGATTGATTCAGATATAAAATTAATTTGTAATAAACCCTATGTTCCAATAGATGAAAGGAATTTAGCGTATAAAGCTGCAAAATTATTTAAAGAAACCTACAATATAGAAGACGGTGTTTCTATAAATCTTACAAAAAATATACCAGTTTCTGCAGGCATGGCAGGAGGAAGCACTGATGCAGCTGGAGTATTAAAGCTTATGAATAGAATTTTTAATATTAATGCAAGTGATGAAGAATTAAGGGCATTAGGATTAAAACTTGGAGCTGATGTTCCATATTGTATTAATGGTGGAACGGCATTATGTGAAGGTATAGGTGAAAAAATAACACAATTAAAGCCTTTTAATGATAAGATAGTAGTTATAGTAAAACCACCATTTGGAGTATCTACTAAAGAAGTGTATAAGGATTTTGATTTATCTAAAGTTATCTTTCATCCTAGAACTGAAGATATAATTAGAGCAATGGAAAATGATGATATTCACTTTGTTTCTAATAATATGAAAAATTTATTAGAAAATGTAACATTAAGAAAACATAGAGTTATTTTAAACATAAAAGAATCAATGAGGTCTTATGATGCTTTAGGAACAATGATGAGCGGAAGTGGACCTACAGTATTTGCTTTTTTTGATGATATGTTAAAAGCTCAGATTTGTTATGATGAAATGAAAAAGAAATACAAAGATGTTTTTCTATCAAGAACAATATAAATTTAATTTATATTAAATATTTTGTATAAAACCCCTGTAAGTGGTTAATAATTTCAACTACAAGGGGGTTTGTTTATGAGAAAGTTTTTTATTGATACAAGAGTAATATTTATTTTAGCATTAGTTGTTATATCAAACATTTTTTGTGGATGTACTACTGTAACTGTTGATAAAGTGTGTGTAAATAATTTAGAGGCAAAAACACTTAATTATAATGATGTTAAGGATTCTTTGATAAGATTTCATGTGATTGCTAACAGTGATAGTGATGAAGATCAACAGTTAAAACTAAAGGTAAAAAATAAGGTTATTGAATATTTATATCCATACTTAAAAGAAAGTGAATCTATTGAGAATTCAAGAAAAATAATAACTGATAATATGAACAATGTTAAAGCATTAGCAGAAGAAGTTATAAAAGAAGAAGGATATAGTTATAATGTTAATCTGCAATTATCAAGGGAAAATTTTCCGGACAAGTCTTATGGAAACATTGTTCTTCCACAAGGAAACTATGAAGCTTTTAGAATAATAATAGGCAGTGGTGAAGGTAGAAACTGGTGGTGTGTAATGTTCCCTCCTTTATGCTTTGTTGATGAATCTAAAGCAGAAGTAGAGTATGATAAAGTGGAAGAAGAAATAGAAAAACAAGAAAAAAATAAAACACAAGATTTAAAAAATAGTGATGAAAATTCTAATAATAATGATATTAAGATTAAGTTTAAATTAGTAGAAGTTATTCAGAATTTATTTAAATAGGGGGATTAAGTACAATGACAAGAGCATTAGCGATGATTTCAGGTGGATTAGATAGTATATTAGCCGCTAAATTAATAAAAGAACAAGGTATAGATGTTATTGGAATATGTTTTAGATCATATTTCTTTAATGAAGAAAATGCAAAGAGAATGACGAAACAAATAGGAATACCTTTAGAGGTAATAGATTTTTCAAAAGAACATTTTGATATGGTTAAGAGTCCAGAGCATGGCTGGGGAAAAAATATGAATCCATGTATTGATTGTCATGCAATGATGATGAGATATAGTGGAGAACTTCTTAAAAAATTTAATGCTGATTTTATAATTACTGGAGAAGTTTTAAATCAGAGACCTATGTCTCAAAATAGATCTGCTTTAGATGTTGTTAAAAAGCAGTCTGGGTTTAGTGATAAAATTTTAAGACCTTTATGTGCAAAAAATTTAAAGGCAACACAAATGGAAGAAGATGGACTAGTTGATAGAGAAAAGTTATTAGATATTTCAGGCAGAAATAGAAAACCTCAAATGGCTTTAGCAGAAAAATGGGGGATTAAAGATTATCCATCACCAGCAGGCGGATGCAAGCTTACAGAGCCTAATTATTCAATAAGATTAAAAGATGTATTAGATAGAAAAGGTGATGCAACAGAGAAAGATATACATTTACTTAAGTATGGAAGACATTTTGTTAGTGATAATAATATCAAGATAATTGTGTCTAGAACTGCTGATGAAGGTAATGAATTGAAAAAATTATTAAATAAAAATGATTTAATGTTTATTACAAGTAATTTTAATGGTGCTATGGTGATTATACCAGAAGGATATAATCCAAAAGAAGATGATATTATATTAGCTTGTAGATTAGCAGTAAGATATAGTAAGGGTAGAGATGAAGAAAATGTTGAGGTTAAATATGGAAATGTATCAACTAATTTTTCGGAAGTAAGATACGTTTCTTCATTAGATCAAGAAGAACTTGAAAAATATAATATTAACTAAATTATACAATTAATAAAATAAATTTAATTTGTATGTTGGAGGATATAATGGTTAAGAATGCAGTAGTTACTGTTCAAAGTAGAGTATCAGTTGAAGATGAATTAATAGAAGTGGTTACTCCAGGAAAATTTTATATAACTAAAAGTGGATATAAAATTGAATATGATGAAACCAAACTTTCAGGTATGGAAGGTACTAAAACTACTATGATAATTAAAAATAATTATTTTAAGTTAAACAGAGTTGGAACAACTGAAACTAATATGGAATTTGAGATTAATAAACAGTCAGTATCTTTATATAAAACACCATTTGGTGCAATGAGTGTTGTAATTGATACTAAAAGTTTGGAAATTAATGTAGATGATAATGGCGGAATTGTACATATAGTATATACTTTGAATGTTGAAGGTCAACAATTAATAGAAACTGATTTAAATGTAATTATAAAAGCATAATAGAAATAATTAAGTTTTCATATTTAAGTTTTCATTTAAATATGAAAACTTATTTTTTTATATTTAAATAATTATTAATATAATTATTTAAATATGATTAAGAAAGATTAATTTTGGATATAACTACTTTTAGAATTACTTTTGACTTAATGCATTGACGACTTAAAATTATAGAAAATAAAAATGTTAAAATTAATATTGAATGGTTAAGGTTGATGGTATGTATAAAAATGATTATGTTAAAGTGCTCAGTATTATATGCAGATATTACGGAACAAATGAAAATCAATTTTATGAACTTTTAAAGAATAAAGAAAAAAAGTTTTTACTTTTACTTATCTTAAAAAATAATAATATACTGGATAATTATGAATTGATTAATATGCTTGGAATAGGGAGTTTTAAAAAGATGAAGAGCAATATTAAAACTGCAGAAGAGAAATTTTTGATTAATAGTTATTTTAGAAAAGAATATGTTGAATTAGAAGAAAATATAAAAAAACAAATAGACTAGCAAAAAAAGACTAGATATTAATAAAGATATGTGATATTATATATCCTATGTTATTAAAAACAACACAAATAAACCAATAAGAATCTGATTTATTGGGTGACTTTTAGTATATCACTACATAATGAATAAGTCAACAAAAAATAATAAATAAATATAAATTTATTTCGACATAGGAGGATAAGATGAGTAATACAAAATACATTTTTGTTACAGGTGGAGTTGTATCTGGTTTAGGAAAAGGGATAACAGCAGCATCCCTTGGAAGACTTTTAAAAAATAGGGGTTTAAAAATTTCAATACAAAAATTTGATCCATATTTAAATGTTGATCCAGGAACAATGAGCCCTTACCAACACGGAGAAGTTTTTGTCACTGATGATGGAGCAGAAACAGACTTAGATTTAGGACATTATGAAAGATTTATAGATGAAAGCTTAAGTAAGAATTCTAATGTAACTACAGGTAGAATATATAGTTCGGTTATAGAAAAAGAAAGAAAAGGGGAATACCTTGGAGGAACTGTACAAGTAATACCTCATATAACTAATGAGATAAAAGATAAAGTTTATCAAGTTGCAAAAGAAAGAGATTTAGATGTAGTTATCACTGAAATAGGTGGAACTGTTGGAGATATCGAATCACAACCATTTTTAGAAGCAATAAGACAAATTAAGAGCGAAGTTGGATCAGAAAATGTATGTTATATTCATGTTACATTAGTACCTTATTTGAGAAAAGGCGGAGAATTAAAAACTAAGCCAACTCAACACTCAGTAAAAGAATTGAGAACAATTGGTATTCAACCAGATATAATAGTATGTAGAACTGAACAGGAATTATCAGATGATATCAAATCTAAAATCGGTTTATTCTGTAATATAGAAGGTAAGTCGGTTATTCAAAATCTTGATGCAGATCATCTTTATGAAGTTCCATTAATGTTACATAATGAAGGTTTAGATAATTTAGTATGTGAAAAATTACACCTAGGATGTAAGGACATAGAGAATACTGAATGGATAAACATGGTTGAAAGAATAAAGAATCTTAAAGAAAATGTTGAAATAGCATTAGTTGGTAAATATGTAGAATTACATGATGCATACATATCAGTAGTTGAGGCATTAAGTCATGGTGGATATGCTAATAATTCAAAAGTTAAGATAAGATGGGTAAATGCTGAAGAAGTTGAAAGCGGAGATGTAAATAGTATACTAAGAGGTGTTGATGGAGTTTTAGTTCCAGGTGGATTTGGTGATAGAGGAATCGAAGGTAAGATATCATCAATACAATGGGCTAGAGAAAATAAAGTACCATTCTTAGGTATATGTTTAGGTATGCAATGTTCAGTTATAGAATATGCAAGAAATGTTTTAGGATTTGAAGGTGCAAATAGTTCGGAAATTAATCCTAATACAAAATATCCTGTAATTGATATTATGCATGATCAAAAAGACATAGAAAACCTTGGTGGAACTATGAGATTAGGTCAATATCCATGTAAATTAGATATGGAAAGCACTTCATACGAAGTTTATGGTAAAGAAAATATCAATGAAAGACATAGACATAGATATGAATTCAACAATGACTATAGAAAACAAATAGCTGAAGCTGGTATGAGAATTGCTGGAACAAGTCCTGATGAAAGATTAGTAGAAATTGTTGAAGTAGAAGATCATCCATGGTATGTTGCAGTGCAATTCCATCCTGAATTAAAATCAAGACCAAATAAACCACATCCATTATTTTCAGGATTTATTGAAGCAGCATTAAATCATAGTAAATAATATTTAATTTATATAAAAAGCAATTTGTAATATTAAAAAAATTAATATATAATAAAGTAAACTGGTGAAATGATTATTTCACCAGTTTAAAATTATTATAAATTAAATTTTTATTATTTCCCTCAGTTTTAAGATTTGATATTATATAATATTAAATTTCACATTAATACAATTTATTTAATTAATTATCACATCAAGTAATCTTTAAAAATTTTCCGAAGAAGAATGTTATATAAAATTTTATAGAGAAATATCGAGCCTATAGATTTTGGAGGTGTAAGTTTGATTAAACAAGATTATGAAAGCATGACCTTAAGCAAATTAAAGGAAATTGCAAAAGAATTAGAAATTAAGAATATATCAAAATATAAGAAAAATGAACTGATAGAAGAAATAATAAGTGTTTCTCCAAATTCAATAAAAAAAGATGGAGTAATTCTTAGAGAAAATATTTCTCCAAAAGCAGTTGAAAAAATACAAAGATCAGATTTAGAAATGAAAAATTCAAGCAGTAATTCAGAAAATTCAAAGATACATACTGGTGAAGATAAAAGAGAAACTAGTAATATAAAAGATAGAAATTTCGAAAAGAACGTAAAAAGAGATTACAGCGAAAATCAAAATGTAAATAGTAATAGAAATGATGATTCTCAAAATGAAAAAAAAGAAGTATTAAGAGAAATGATAAATGAATCTAATAGTGCTAAAGGTATATTGGAAATACTGGAAAATAATAATTTTGGATTTTTAAGATGCAAAAATTATTTAACAAGCAGTGAAGATATATATGTATCGCCATCACAAATTAGAAGATTTAATTTGAGAACAGGTGATGAAGTTGAAGGTAAAATAAGAGAAGCCAAAGAAAGCGAAAAGTTTAAAGCGTTATTATTTGTTCAGAAAGTTAATGGTGAAGCACCTGAAAAGGCGATAGGAAGAAAATCTTTTGAAACATTAACTCCAATATATCCAACGGAAAGATTAAAACTTGAGACACAAAACAGTGGAGACCTTTCATCTAGACTGATGGATATAATATGCCCATTAGGAAAAGGTCAAAGAGGTGTTATTGTAGCTCCGCCTAAGGCTGGAAAGACTACTTTATTAAAAAAAGTAGCACAAAACATTGTTAAAAATTATCCGGATATAAAGCTTATAGTTCTTCTTATAGATGAAAGACCAGAAGAAGTTACAGATATGATTAGATCTATAAATGGAGATGTAGTTTATTCAACATTTGATGAAGAACCACAAAATCATGCTAAGGTTTCTCAAATGGTTTTAGAAAGAGCCAAAAGAATGGTTGAGCAAGGAAAAGATGTAGTTATACTTATGGATAGTATAACTAGATTATCTAGAGCTTACAACTTAACGATAACACCAACAGGAAGAACTTTATCAGGAGGTCTTGATCCTGGAGCGTTAATAATGCCAAAGAAATTTTTTGGTGCAGCAAGAAATATTGAAGAAGGTGGAAGTCTTACAATTTTAGCTACAGCACTTGTTGAAACAGGTTCAAGAATGGATGATATGATTTTTGAGGAATTTAAAGGAACAGGAAATATGGAAGTTCATCTTGATAGAAGACTTCAAGAAAGAAGAATTTTCCCAGCAATTGATGTATATAAATCAGGTACTAGAAAAGAAGATTTATTATTATCTAAAGAGGAACTTGAAGTAGCATTTTCAATTAGAAAAATTATGTATAAGGATGGAAATGCAGATGATGTTACTGAAAATCTTATAAATATGCTTTCAAAAACTAAAAATAACGAAGAGTTTATTGAAACTTTTAAGAAAAACAATTTTAAGAAATAAAAATAAAGTGACTCATTAGAAATAATGCAGTCACTTTATTTTTTTGATTTATTTATTAAGTCCTCTGCCACATAAACTATTTTATCTAAAGAATAAGTTGAGGCCAGTGACTTTAATCTATTTTTTCTATCTGATAATGATTTAGGGTTGTTTATCAAATCATTAATTATGTCATTAATGTCAGTTAGGTTATTGACTAGAATAGAATATCTTTCACTTGTTAAAAAATCTATATTTTCGTTTTCCTGTCCAGGTATTGCAAATGGAATTATTAAAGGAATGTTTTTTACTATTGATTCAGTTACTGTTAATCCGCCTGGTTTTGAGATTATTACGTCACAATAATCCATTAAATAAGAAACATCTTTTGTAAAACCTAAAATATGAAGTTTCTTATTTTGAAATAAATTTTCATTACAATATTGAGTTAGAGTATTTTTTAATTTTATATTTTTTCCACATACAACAGTAATTCTGAGTTTATTTGGATTTTTTAACAGTTCTTTTAATACTGAAGAAATTTGATTTAATCCTAAGCTTCCACTCATTAGCAGTAAATTAAAATATGTTTTATCCTTTAATTCAGATGCATTTGTTATTTCTGTATAGAATTTTTTATTAATTGGAATTCCTAAAGGATATATCTTTTCTGCATCTATATTCCTTTCAATAAGTGATTTTTTTGTGTATTCGCTGCCAGTTATATATGCATCAACGTAATTGCTTATATAAGTATAATGGGCTTTAAAATCAGTTACAATTAAGATATAAGGAATATTTAGTCCTTTTTTCTTTAATTCAGAGATAATTCTAGTACTTAAAGCATGAGTGGCAACAATTACATCAGGTTTTATTTCTGTAATAAGCTTTGATACTTTTCGCCTTGAAAAGAAAAAAGGAAAATTTAGCAATGCATTTACTATTCTTGTGTCTGTTAATTTATAAAACGCACCATATGTTTTTGGAAATTTGGATGCCATGAGTTCATAACCCTTTACAATTATATCATTAAGAAACTTACTATTGTTTTTTAAAAAATCATGTTTTACTATTTCATAACCTTTATCTTTAAATGAATCTGAAACAGATTCTGCTGCCTGGTTATGACCTTGCCCCGTGGAGATTGTTAAGATTAAAACTTTTTTCACGAAATTCACTCATTTCCAATATATTCTAATTAGTTAGTTATTATAATTATAATACTTTTTAAATGCCAATATGTTAAAAAAAAATTAAAATTAGCACATATAGTTATCAAATATTACTATTATTTCCAAAAGGTTGAAAAATATTATTAGTTGCTATATTTTAAGAAAAAAAGAGAAAGACAATGTCTTTCTCTAAATTTCCTATTTGTTGTTAAGACCGAATCTCTTGTTGAATTTATCAACTCTTCCGCCAACGTCAACGATTTTTTGCTTACCAGTGAAGAATGGGTGGCATTTAGAGCATATTTCAACTTTAAGTTCTTCTTTAACAGAACCAGTAGTGAAAGTGTTTCCACATGCACACTTAACCACAGCATCGTGATGGTATTCTGGATGTATGCCTTCTCTCATTATTTTTCACCTCTTTCAGTTAATAAATAGTTATTAAATCATCAATAACTATTTGATTATATCATAGGGGGATTAGAGCGTCAATAAATTTGTAAGTTTAAGTATATTGAAAAATATGAATTATATGTATTTAGGTGTTTATATGAAAAATTAAGTATTAATATGATATAATTAATACTTAATTGTAATTAAAAAAATTAATATTTTAATAAATGTTATACATGTAAATTCAAAAAAATTATATAAGGATTTGTTACTTTAATTATCAAATTACAATTATTAAGTGGAACAGATATATTTTTAATTACATTTAATTTTATAATTACTATTATGATGCTTTTTATGATAAGTATTAAATGATATAATCGAGTATGATAAAGAAAAAAGGAGACACAAATACAGATGAGTAAATTATATTTTAGATATGGTGCAATGAATTCTGGAAAATCAACACATTTAATGCAAGTTGCACACAACTATGAAGAACGAGGCATGAAGGTACTTATTGTAAAGCCAAGAGTTGATACAAAAGGTGGAGATACACTTGTTTCTAGACTCGGAGTAAATAGACATGTGGATTTATTAATTTCCAATGATGAAAATTTATTTACCATAGTTGATGGATATTTAAAAGAAGGAAAAAGAATAGATTGTATATTAGTTGATGAAGTTCAGTTCATGAAATCAAATCAGATAGATCAACTATTTGAAATTGCAGTTAAAATTGATATCCCTATAATTTGTTATGGACTTAGGACTGACTTTAAGAGGGAAGGATTTGAGGGAAGTACAAGACTTCTTTTATTAGCTCATAGTATTGAAGAAATGAAAACTATATGCGCATGTGGAAGAAAAGCTATATTTAATGGAAGAAAAGTTAATGGGAAATTTGTGTTTGAAGGGGAACAGATTGCAATAGATGAAGAAAATAATGTTGAATATGAAGCATTATGTGGACACTGCTATTACAAATACAAAGAAAATTTATAAGAGAGTAAGTGATGTATATAAATGAAAAGGCGTGATGTGGGAGGTCAGGCTGTAATTGAGGGCGTTATGATGAGGGGAAGTAAAAGCCTTGCAACAGCTGTTAGAACTCCAAAGGGGAATATAGAAATAAATTATAAGGATAATAGACCTATAACAAAAAAACATCCTATATTAAATATACCATTTTTAAGAGGATTTTTTGTACTTATAGAATCTATGAAAATTGGAATGGAGTCTTTGAATTATTCGGCTTCGTTTTTAGATGATGAGGATGAAGAACCAACAAAATTCGAATTATGGCTTGAAAAGAAATTAGGAAAAAGGGCTAATGATGTAATAATAGGATTTACAATGATTATATCATTTATTTTTTCTATAGGATTATTTGTAGCTTTACCAACTGGGATTGCATCTATATTTAAAAATATGGGAGCTTCTAATTTAGCACTAAATTTAATAGAAGCCTTTATAAGAATATCCATTCTTATAGGATATATGTACGTTATTAGCAAAATGAAAGATATATATAGGTTATTTCAATATCATGGTGCTGAGCATAAGACAATATTCTGTTATGAATCAATGGAAGAACTTACTGTAGAGAATGTAAGAAAACAGCCAAGATTACATCCAAGATGTGGAACAAATTTTATGTTTCTTATAATGTTTGTGAGTATAGTTATTTTTTCATGTACTGGATGGGGTGGAATTGTTGAAAGATTATTACTTAGAATTATTCTTATACCAGTTGTTACTGGTATAAGTTATGAACTAATAAAGTGGTTAGGAAAGAGTGATGGAAAGCTTGCTAGGATAATAGCATATCCTGGATTAAAACTGCAATTACTTACAACGAAGGAGCCTGATGATTCACAAATAGAAGTTGCAATAGCATCATTAAAGGCTGCGGAAGGGATTGAAGATTTGAATAAAACAATAGAAGAGTTAATTAACACAGGAACAAAAACATTAAAAGATAATGGAATAGATACAGCTAGGCTTGATACAGAACTATTATTAGGAAATGTAATAGAAAAAGAAAGATTGTATCTAATTACTCATAAAGAGGAAACAATAGGTAAAGATCAGTGTGATGAATTTTTTGAGTTAATTGAAAAGAGACGAAAGAAAATGCCTGTTAAGTATATATTAAACAAATGTGAATTTATGGGGATTGATCTTCATGTTGAAGAAGGGGTTTTGATTCCTAGGGATGATACAGAGCTACTTGTTGATGAGGTTTTAAAAAATATTTCAGAAGATGATGAAAAACAGATTTGCGATTTATGCTGTGGATCTGGAGCAATAGGTATATCATTAGCGTGTTTAAGAAAAAATATAAAGGTAGATTTACTTGACTATTATCCGATTCCTGAGAAAGTAACATTAATAAATATAGAAAAGCACAATCTTCAAGAACGAGTATCTTTTAGTAAGAGTGATCTTCTTGATGTTTCCATAAAAGCTTCAAAAAAATATGATATTATAGTTTCAAATCCACCTTATATTGAAGAAGAAGAAATAGAGAAACTTATGGATGATGTTCAAAAATATGAGCCTCATACTGCATTAAGTGGTGGAATTGATGGATTAGATTTTTATAAAAAAATAGTTAATCAAAGTATTGAAGTTTTAAATGAAAATGGAATATTAGCATTTGAAATAGGATATAATCAAGGTAAAGCAGTAAAATCATTAATGGAAGAAAAAAATTTTAAAGATGTAAGAGTTATTAAAGACTTTGCAAGTCTTGATAGAATAGTAATTGGACATTTATAACATATAAAGACAAATGGAAAACATTAATTTTTATAATATAGTGTTTTCCATTAATAAGTTTAATAATATATTTTTAAAATAAATTTAATGAATTATAAACATATTTATAATGATGTGGTAAAATATGTGTAGATTATTGTTTAAATAATGGCAGTTGTTGTAGAGTTAATTGATTAAGTATCGAAATATATGATATAATATAAAAATGCCAAAAATAAAGTACGGAGTGATTACATGTTATTAGATAAATTAGAATTTATAGAAAATAAATATGACGAATTATCAGTTAAAATCAGTGATCCATCAATAATGCAAAATCAAAATGAATGGAGAAAGCTTTGTAAAGAGCATGCTGATTTAGAGATTATAGTGAATGCTTATAAGGAATATAAGAAAGTTACTGAAGACTTAGAAGCTAATAAGGAAATGCTAAGTGAAGAAAATGACAAAGAAATGAGAGAAATGCTTAGCGAAGAAATTTCAGATCTTACTAAAAGAGAAGTTGAATTAGAAAATCATATTCAAATTTTATTATTACCAAAAGACCCTAATGATGATAAGAATGTATTCGTTGAAATCAGAGGTGGTGCTGGTGGTGAGGAAGCAGCATTATTTGCTTATAACTTATTCAGAATGTACACAAGATATGCAGAAACTCAAAGATGGGCAGTAGAAATTATGAGTTTAAATGAAACAGATCTTGGTGGATTTAAAGAAGTTGTATTTATGATAAAAGGTAATGGAGCATACTCTAAGTTAAAATATGAAAGTGGTGTTCATAGAGTACAAAGAGTACCTGATACTGAATCAAGTGGAAGAATTCATACATCAACATCAACAGTAGCTGTTTTACCAGAAGTGGACGATGTTGAAATTGAAATAAGTGAAAAAGATTTAAGAATTGATGTATTTAGAGCATCAGGAAACGGTGGACAATGCGTTAATACTACAGATTCAGCGGTAAGAATCACACATTTACCAAGTGGTCTTGTAGTTTCATGTCAGGATGAAAAGTCACAGTTAAAGAATAAAGAAAAGGCTATGAAAGTATTAAAGTCTAGACTTTATGAACAGGCTGAAAGAGAAAGAGCTGAAGGAATAGCTGAAGACAGAAAGAGTCAGGTTGGTACTGGAGATAGAAGTGAAAGAATAAGAACTTACAACTATCCACAAGGTAGAGTTACTGATCATAGAATAGGGTTAACTCTATATAAATTAGAAACTTTCTTGAATGGTGACATTGATGAAATGATTAATGCTTTAATTACAGCAGATCAAGCTGAAAAAATGAAAGCAATGGGAAATACACAAGTATAATAATTACTTAATTAGGGATTGTATCAATAATTAGTTTGAGGAAATTTAGTTAATATATTTTCTTTAATTATGTTTTGAGACAGTCCCTTTAATAAAGTAATTGGGGGAATGGGAATGGATATATATACAGCCATAAAGAAAGAAAGATTTAATTTAAAAATATTTTTTATTACTATGTCTATAATTTCAATCATTCTTCCTATAGCAGTTGTATTAACTAATCTTACTACGGTATTTTACTTATGCTATTTAGGGGTTGTTGAATTATTGATAGTTATATCTATAATAATAAGATTGAATTATTACAAAGTTATGTATAGATGTTCTAATAATAAGTTAATATTTAAAACAGGAATTTTTACAAAAGAAAATTTAATCATTTGTGATAAAGTTGCATTAGTACATACGAATAAATCTGACTATGATTTAGAAATAGTTATAATAACAAGTGTAAAATTCAAAAACAAGGCTCTTAGAAAAATTGAAAAAAACTTTTTCAGAAGATATCCTCAAATGGAAAAAGAATATAATTATATAAAAAAAATGAATCCAGAAAAAGAATATTATTTTCAAGTAATAAGAAGGGGCGGACTTAAAAAATATTTATTGTTAGATTTAATATATAAAAATTGTGTTAAAGCAACATATACTGAGGAGAGTATTCAAAACATAAAGATAGCTAGAGGTCAAACTATAGTTTAATAGAAGGAAGGTAAAATATTGAATACAAAAGTTAGCTATATAAAAAATATTGATGAGGAAGAATATAAAATAGAAGAAGCTGCAAAGATTATAAAAGAGGGTGGAATTGTAGCATTTCCTACAGAAACAGTTTATGGTCTTGGAGCAGATGCTCTTAATGAAGATGCAGTAAAGAAAATTTTTGTTGCAAAAGGAAGGCCACAAGATAATCCACTTATAATTCATGTTGCATCAAAAAATATTGAACATTATGTAGATGAAATTCCTGAAATAGCTAAAGAATTAATGGATAAATTTTGGCCAGGACCACTTACTATAATATTAAAAAAGAATGATATTATTCCTAATATAACGAGTGCTAGTCTTGATTCTATAGGAGTTAGAATGCCTGATAATGAAATAGCAAGAAAACTTATTGAACTATCAGGAACTACAATTGCTGCACCATCAGCTAATATAAGTGGAAGACCAAGTCCAACAGATATTGAAAGATGTGTAGAAGATCTTGATGGAAGAGTTGACTATATTATAGGTGGATGTCATAGTAAGATAGGAGTGGAATCTACTATAGTAGATTGTACTGTAGATCCACCACTAGTTTTAAGACCAGGTGGAATAACATTAGAGATGCTCAAAGAAATAGATTCAAGAATAGAAATAGATAAAGCTATAATGCAGAAACCAAGTGAAAATTTAAAACCTAAGGCACCAGGAATGAAGTATAGACATTATGCACCAAAAGCAAAAGTTACTATAATTTCAGGAAATAGAAAAAAGACTGTTGCAAAAATAAAAGAAATGGTAAACTATAATATAGAAAAACAAAAAAAAGTATGCATATTAACTGTTGAAGAAAACGAAAAGGAGTATCAGCAAGGTATTAAAATTACATTAGGTAGTCTTTCGGATTTAACAACAGTTGCTAAAAATTTATTTGAAGCTTTAAGAAAATGTGATGATTTAGGTGCAGATTTAATTTTAGCAGAAGCATATGAAGAAAAAGGTGTCGGAGTGGCTATAATGAATAGGCTTAATAAAGCAGCTGGTTTTGACATAATTAATGTTTAATTTTTAGGAGGTACTTTATTATGAAAATTGCAGTAGGTTGCGATCATGGTGGATTTGAATTAAAAAATGAAATTATCAAATATTTAGAAAGTGAAAAGTATGAAATAAAAGATTTTGGTACTTATTCAACTGATTCTTGTGACTATCCTGATATAGCACAACCAGTAGCAGAAGCAGTAGCAGCAAAAGAGTTTGATTTTGGGATTTTAATTTGTGGAACAGGTATTGGAATCGGAATAGCTGCGAATAAGGTGCCAGGTATAAGAGCAGCTCTATGCTCAGATACTTTTAGTGCTCATGCAACAAGACAACACAATAATGCAAATATATTAACTATGGGTCAAAGAGTAGTTGGTACAGGATTGGCATTAGATATAGTAAAGACATTTTTATCATCTGAATTTGAAGGTGATAGACATAGTAAGAGAATAAATAAAATCACAGCTATTGAAGAAAAATATGGAAAATAGTTTAAAGAGTTAAATTCAAAGCGTTGATTTATAACTAAATACAAGTAGCCTTTAATCAATAAATATATTAAATATGCTTATTGATAAATATACAATTTAAATAATAATATGAATGAATAAACTTGGAGGAATTAAAAAATGAGTAAAGTAACAGAAATAAACCATCCTTTAATATTACATAAGTTAGCTATATTAAGAAATGAAGAAACAGGGTCTAAGGAATTTAGACATTTAGTTGAAGAAATTTCAATGTTAATGGCATATGAAGTAACAAGAGATTTAAGTACAGAAGAAGTTGAAGTTAAGACTCCTGTTTCATTAACAAAATGTAAAATGCTTTCAGGAAAGAAAATGGCAGTTGTACCTATATTAAGAGCTGGACTTGGAATGGTTGATGGTGTACTTAACCTTATTCCAGCAGCAAAAGTTGGTCATATAGGATTATACAGAGATGAAGAAACACTTCAACCAGTAGAATATTTCTGTAAGCTACCACAAGATATAGCAGAGAGAGATGTAATTGTTGTTGATCCAATGCTTGCAACAGGAGGTTCTTCTATCGATGCATTAACTATGTTAAAGAAAAGAGGAGCTAAAAATTTAAGATTAATGTGTCTAGTTGGAGCACCAGAAGGAATTGAAGCTATACAAAATGCTCATCCAGATGTAGACATATATCTTGCATCTATAGATGAAAAATTAAATGAACATGGATATATAGTTCCAGGTCTTGGAGATGCAGGCGATAGATTATTTGGAACTAAATAATAACTAGAGGTTTTGGGGATGGATAGAAGAGATAAACATAATTATTATTTAGATATTGCAGAAACCGTACTAGAAAGAGGAACATGTATGAGACGAAATTACGGTTCTATAATAGTGAAAAATGATGAAATAATTTCTACTGGTTATACAGGAGCTCCAAGAGGGAGAAAAAACTGTATTGATTTAGATAGTTGTATAAGAGAAAAATTAAATGTTCCAAGAGGAACTCATTATGAACTTTGTAGAAGTGTTCATAGTGAGGCAAATGCAATAATAAGTGCATCAAGAAGAGATATGATTGGGGCTACTTTATATCTTGTAGGAAAAGATGCAAAAACTAAAAAGTATGTTGAAAATGCAAACTCATGTTCAATGTGCAAAAGATTAATTATAAATTCAGGTATTTCTTATGTTGTAATAAGAGATTCTAAAGATTTATTCAGAGAAATATGTGTGGATTCATGGATTGATGATGATGATTCTTTGAAAGTATATGATGAAGCAGGCTATTAATAAAATTTTTATCTTTTATATTATTTATCCAGCAGAACTTTAGTCTGCTGGATAAATTGCAAAGAGTTCATTAGTCACAGAGTTGGAGGTATAAAAGTGATAAAGAAAAAGATTATTACCATTTTTGGAACACGTCCAGAAGCAATAAAAATGGCACCTTTAGTAAAGGAATTAGAACGAAGAGAAGAAATTGAATCAAAAGTATGTGTAACCGCTCAACATAGAGAAATGCTAGATCAGGTGCTAGAATTATTTGACATAACACCGGATTTTGATTTAAATATAATGAAAACAAAGCAAAGTTTAACAGGAATTACAAATAAGGTTTTAGAAGGCTTAGATGAAGTTTTTAAGGAAGAAAAACCTGATATGATATTAGTGCATGGTGATACAACAACAACGTTTGCAGGAGCACTTGCTGCTTTTTATCAGCAAATAAGAGTTGGTCATGTAGAAGCAGGCCTTAGAACATTTAATAAATATTTTCCATTTCCAGAAGAAATGAATAGAAAATTAACTGGAAGTTTAGCAGATTTACACTTTGCACCTACAAAAGGCTCAAAAGATAATCTATTAAGAGAAGGTATAAATGAAAGCGATATCTACATAACAGGAAACACTGTAATTGATGCAATGAAACATACCGTTGAGAAAGATTATGTATTTGAAACAGAAGAATTAAATAATATTGACTTTAATAAGAAAGTTATAATGATAACAGCTCATAGAAGAGAAAATTGGGGTCAAGGAATAGAAAATATTTGTGAAGCATTAAATAATATAGTTGAGCAAAATCCAGATGTTGAATTAGTTTATTTAGTTCACTTAAATCCTGTAGTTAAAGATGTAGTGTTTGAAAAACTTGGTGATAAAGAAAGAATTCACTTATTATCTCCTTTAGATACTAAAGAAACACATAACTTAATGAATAAATCATTTATGGTTATGACTGATTCAGGTGGTTTACAAGAAGAAGCACCTCATTTAGGAAAACCAGTTCTTGTATTAAGAGATGTTACTGAAAGACCAGAAGCAGTTGAAGCTGGAACTGTAAAACTCGTTGGAACTAATGTTGAAACAATTATAAGAGAAGCAAATAAATTACTTCAAGATGAAAATTCTTATAATAGAATGAGCAAAGCTATTAATCCATATGGAGATGGAATAGCATCTAAGAGAATAGTTAATGCTATATTAAAATATTATGAATTAACTGATCATGAAGTAGATGAATTTAAAAGATAATTAATTTTATAAATATAAAGCAGAAATTTACGCATAATGTAATTTCTGCTTTATTTATTTTCTAAAATTATATACTTTTGATAAAAAATAAAACTTTGTCTAAAATTTAACAATAAACTATTGATAAAAAAGTTAAAAATGGTATAATTATCTTATGTTAATAATTTAACGAAAAGTAAATAAAAAACATAATTATAATTTTAAAATAATTTATGATATTTTTAGGAGGTAAATTATGAAAGACGTAGTTATAGTAAGCGCTGTAAGAACAGCATTAGGATCTTTTGGAGGAACATTAAAGGATGTTTCAGCAGTAGACTTAGGTGCAACAGTAATTAAGGAAGCAATAACAAGAGCAGGTGTTAAACCAGAATTAGTAGAAGAAGTTATAATGGGAAATGTTATACAAGCAGGTCTTGGACAAAACACAGCAAGACAAGCTACAATAAAAGCTGGGTTACCAAATGAAGTTCCAGCTATGACAATCAATAAAGTTTGTGGATCAGGTTTAAGATCAGTTAGTTTAGCTGCTCAAATGATTAAAGCAGGGGATGCAGATATTATAGTTGCAGGTGGTATGGAAAACATGTCAGCAGCACCATATGCATTACCAACTACTAGATGGGGACAAAGAATGAATGATGGTAAAATAGTAGATACTATGGTTAAAGATGCATTATGGGATGCTTTTAATAATTACCACATGGGTGTTACAGCTGAAAACATCGCAAAAGAATGGGGAATTACAAAGGAAGAACAAGATGCTTTCTCAGCATCATCACAACAAAAAGCAGAAAGAGCTATTAAAGAAGGAAGATTTAAAGATGAAATAGTTCCAGTTGTTATTCCTCAAAGAAAAGGTGAACCAAAAGTATTTGATACTGATGAATTCCCAAGATTCGGAACAACAGCAGAAACTTTAGGAAAATTAAAACCTTGTTTCATTAAAGATGGTACAGTTACAGCTGGTAATGCATCAGGAATTAATGATGGAGCAGCAGCTTTCGTAATAATGAGTGCAGAAAAAGCAGAAGAATTAGGAATAAAACCACTTGCTAAAATTCTTTCTTATGGTTCAAAAGGATTAGATCCAGCTATAATGGGATACGGTCCATTCCATGCAACTAAAAAAGCATTAGAAGTGGCTAATCTTACAGTTGAAGACTTAGACTTAATCGAAGCAAACGAAGCTTTTGCAGCTCAAAGTTTAGCAGTAGCTAAGGATTTAAAATTCGATATGGATAAAGTAAATGTAAATGGTGGAGCTATAGCTTTAGGACATCCAGTAGGAGCTTCAGGAGCAAGAATACTTGTTACTCTTCTTTATGAAATGGAAAAGAGAGACTCTAAAAAAGGTTTAGCTACATTATGTATCGGTGGTGGTATGGGAACTGCTGTCATCGTTGAAAGAATGTAATTTAAATAAGTTTATATAAATTCATTAAAAGAGAATTCATTTTATTAAATGAATTCTCTTTTTTTGCATAATATTAATTCAAAAAAAGAATATTAATATTATAACTTTCAAATTTAATAAATGATTATTGATAATATTGAAATATAACTGTCATATATAGACTAAGTTATTTCAAAAATGAATTACTTTATTAAGTTTTCAGAGTGAAATCTATATAAATCAATAGATAATAGAGAGATTATGAATAAGATATTTGTTTTCAGAGAAAAATAGTACAGAAATACATACCTCTATGAAAAATTAGCAAACAGCATTTTACAAAAAAATATAAAAAAAATTTGCAAGATTTAATTTCTAATCATGTATGCTCTAATTATGAGTTATATTAATGTATCTTAAAGCGTTTTTAATACTTTGTAATAGAGTGTATAAAAGCATTTTGCAATCCATATTTAAGAAAATTGTAAGAAAAAAAAAATAAATTATTGAATAAGATATTTTCTTTGTATTCACTAGTACAAAAAAAATACAAAAACCAAAAGTTAACAAAAAATACACAATTATATTAAAAATTATAGATAATCAAAGAAAAATGAAAAAAAAAACTAATGAAAATGTTATCAAAGACAAGCAATACTTTATTCAAAAAAAAGAATATTCAGATAATTGAATAATTATATTTATAAAAAATTATAAAAGAAGAAAATAAGAGTAATATCTAACATTAGCTAAGTAATTTGAAGAAAATGAGAGTTATTTTAATATTACTTTGAAAAAAGAGTGAATTTAATGGAAAATAATGCTTTGTTAAAGATGTCCATGGCGATATAATATCTGATATTGAAGACAGGAGGTATGTATGAGTAAAGATATGAATAAACTTCTTCAACAAACTATAAAATATGATTTGGGAAGCGGATTATTGATAGCTTTATTGATAGTATTATCTTCCTCGTTTTTAAATGCAATGATGTACTTTTTAGGCATAATAGTTGGGATGCTGAATTTCGTATGCAGTTATTATGTTACAACAAAAATGTTATTTGAAGGAGGTGCTAGAAGCGTTCTAGCGGTGCTTATAACTTTTTTTAGAATTTTAGCTGTAGTTATAATTGCTATACCACTAATGAATAATTTGAGATTTGTTGTTTTATATGTTGCTGGATTTATATCTCATCTAGTAGTCCTTGGTATTTCGTGCATGCTAAAAAATAAATAAGGAAAGGAAGTGCTTAAAGTGGAATCGAGCCCAATTATATATTCCCATAATTTTGGATCATTTACATTTAACATTACTACAAGTGTTATAACTCAATGGGTTATAATTTTAGTCTTGGGAATAGGGTCATTTCTATTAACAAGAAATTTAAAGCTAAAGCCTGGCAAATTACAAGCTGCTTTAGAAAAGTTATATCAAATGATATATAATCTTGTAGAAAACACTATGGGAAGTGTATATTTATCCTTTTTACCTTATATTGGTACATTGATGGTTTATTTGTTAGTCTTAAATTTCTTAGGCTTGATAGGTTTTAAACCTCCAACTCAAGATTTAAGTGTAACAATAGCATTTGCAATTATTACTTTTTTAGTAGTAAATATAAATGCTATAAAAAAGAACGGGATTGCAGATTACGGAAAAAGTTATATGCATCCAGTAGCATTTATGTTACCAATAAACATTATGGAAAAATTAGTACTTCCAGTATCATTGTCTTTGCGACTTTTTGGTAACATGGTAGCAGCTACTATAGTTTTAGATTTATTATATACTAAACTAGGTGGAATAAATATGTTTGCCCAATTAGGTTTACCAGTGGTTGCGCATGTGTATTTTGATTTGTTCGATGGAACAATTCAAATGTTAGTATTCTCAATGTTAACTATGATTAACATAAAAGTAACAGCAGATGAATAAAAAAAATTAATTATTTTGAGGAGGAATTGTAATGAGTTTATCAGTTTTAGCAGCAGGTATTGCTGTATTAGCAGGTATCGGAGCAGGAATAGGTATTGGTATAGCAACAGGAAAGGCAGCTGAAGCAGTTGGAAGACAACCAGAAGCATCAGGTAAAATTATGACTATGTTAATATTAGGTGCTGGACTTTCAGAAGCAACAGCAATATATGGGTTAATTATTGCATTCATGGCAATCGCTAAATAATCGATTTTATGAGTTAATTATATTGACTCCGAAGGGAGGATATAGGTAAAAATGGAAATAGATTTTTCAACAATATTAATGACATGGGTTAACTTTGGAATAATTGTATTAATTTTAAAACACTTTTTTTGGGATAAAATTAAAGGCATAATAGAAGAAAGACAAGATGCCATAGATGAAAAGTTAACTAAAGCAGATGAAGATTCTGAAAAAGCAAGAATGTATTTATTACAAAATGAAAGAATCTTAAAAGATGCTAAAGAAGAAGGTAAAAAAATCACTGAAAAACAAAAACAAAAAGGTGATAAGATTTATGAAGAAATAGTTGACAATGCTAAAACAGAAGCTAATGCATTAATAGAAAGAGCTAATGTAGAAATAGAAAGAGAAAAAGAAAAAGCTGAATATGAAGTTAAAAAACAAGCTGTTAATTTAGCTGTAGAACTTTCTATTAAAGCCTTAGAAGGTAGCATAGACGAAGATGTACATAGAAAGCTTATCAGTGATTTTATTGCTAAGGTAGGTATGTAATTATGTATGAATATTTAGATCGTAGATATGCACTAGCTCTTTATGAAGTAGCTGAATCTAAAGGTAAAGTAGATGAATACCTTCAGGACTTAAGAGAAATTTGTGATTTAGTAGAAAATAATCATGATTTCTATGAAGTAATACGTCATCCACAGATTAATACTAGAAGAAAGAAACAAAGTTTTATCAATATATTTAAAGGTAAAATAGATGAGGAATTATTATCTTTCCTTTTAATATTAATTGAAAAAGACAGAATTCTTTATCTTAGAGAAAAGCTTAACGAGATGGAAAAAATAGATCTCGAACGCAAGAATACATTAAGAGGGGTAATAAAAACAGCAGTACCTCTTTTAGATAATGAATTTAATGAATTAAAAGACATTTTTGAAAAAAAATATGATAAAAATATTATTTTCGAAGCTAAAGTGGACACAAAAGTTTTGGGTGGAGTATATGTTAGAGTTGGAAATGATGTTATTGACGATACTCTTAAGTCCAAAGTAGATGAAATGAAAGATTTAATGCTTAGAAAGAAATAGAGGTGAATCCATGAATATTAAACCAGAAGAAATAACTTCTATTATAAAAAAAGAAATTGAAAAATATGAAAAGCAAATTAAAACAGTAGATTCTGGTACTATTATCCAAGTAGGAGATGGTGTTGCGAGAGTTTATGGATTAGATGATTGTATGGAAGGTGAATTGCTAGAATTCCCTAACGATGTTTATGGAATGGCGCTTAACCTTGAACAAGATAATGTTGGATGTGTTCTTTTAGGATCTGAAGAAGGAATAAAGGAAGGCGATATAGTTAAAGGAACAGGAAAGATAGTTCAAGTTCCAGTAGGAGATGCGTTAATAGGAAGAGTTGTAAATGCTCTAGGAGAAGCTATTGATGGTAAAGGTCCTATATTAACTGATGAAACAAGAGCAATAGAAGTTCCAGCTCCAAGTATCATTGATAGAAGTTCTGTTAATGAACCACTTCAAACAGGAATTAAGGCTATTGATTCAATGATTCCAATTGGTAAAGGTCAAAGAGAACTTATAATTGGAGATCGTCAGACTGGTAAAACAGCAATTGGTATAGATACTATACTAAATCAAAAAGGTAAAGATGTAATTTGTATATATGTTGCTATAGGTCAAAAACAATCTACAGTTGCACATATAGTAAATACATTAACTGAAATGGGAGCAATGGATTATAGTGTAGTAGTAAGCTCAACAGCAGCAGAATCTGCACCACTTCAATATCTTGCTCCATATGCAGGATGTAGTATTGGTGAATATTTTATGCATCAAGGAAAGGACGTATTAATAATATATGATGACCTTTCTAAACATGCTGTAGCTTATAGAGCTATGTCACTATTACTTAAGAGACCACCAGGAAGAGAAGCTTATCCAGGAGATGTATTCTATATACATTCAAGATTACTTGAAAGATCAGCTAAATTATCACAAGAATTAGGAGGAGGCTCATTAACAGCACTTCCTATAATAGAAACTCAAGCTGGTGATGTTACTGCGTATATACCAACAAATGTAATATCAATTACTGATGGTCAGATATTCCTTGAAGGAGATTTATTTAATGCAGGTCAAAGACCAGCTATTAATCCAGGTATATCTGTATCAAGAGTTGGTGGTAATGCTCAGATTAAAGCAATGAAGCAAGTAAGTGGTACTTTAAGACTTGAACTTGCACAATATAGAGAACTAGAATCTTTTGCTCAGTTTGGATCTGATTTAGATAGCGATTCAAGTAGAAGACTTCAAAAAGGTAAGAGATTAATGGAAGTATTGAAACAAGATCAATACCAACCATTAGATGTTGAAAAACAAGTTATGATGTTATATGCAACTGTTAATGACTTCTTATCTGATATTAAAGTAAGTGATATTAGAAAGTTTGAAAGAGAATTCTTAGAATTTATGGATACTCATCATAGAGAAGTAGGTAAAGCTATTGGTACAGAAAAAGTATTAACTGATGATATTAAATCAAACCTTGAAGCAGCAATCATTGAATTTAAGAAAGTATTTTTGCAGGAAGCATAACTTATATTAACTCATAATTAGCAATTAACAATTAATAATATAATGTAGAAATCTTAATAGATTTCTACATTATATTAAAGTAACTATTTATTATAAAAAATCCCTAACTGGGATTTTATATTTAAGATTAATTGTTAATTGCTGACTGTCAATTAAATTCCAGGAGGTGGAATACATGGGTGCAGCTGGACTTATTGATATAAAAAGAAGAATTAAGTCAGTAGAAAGTACAAGAAAAATTACAAATGCCATGGGACTTGTTGCCACTTCTAAGTTAAGAAGATCTAGAAAAGAATTATTAGTAAATCAAAAGTTTATTGATTCAATAGAAACTATTATAAAGAATCTGGCAGCAACTGTTACTGATAATGAAAGTATTTATTTTACAGGAAATAATAGTGAAGATAAATTATATATTGTAATAACATCAGAATCAGGATTATGTGGTGGATTTAATGGTGGTGTAGTATCTTACTTAGAAAAAGTAATAGGAAAAGAGAGAGGCAATGCAAGAGTTATTGTAGTTGGAAAGAGGGGGCTTAGCTATGTTAGAAGATATGGCTTTGAACCAATCGCTGAATTTGTAGATATTTCAGATTTACCAACTATAAAAGAAGCAAAAATTATTTTTGAAAAAGCTCTTAAATTGTATAAAGATAAAGAAATAAGTGAAGTAAATGTAGTATATTGTGATTTTGCTTCACCAGTAAAGCAGATTCCTACAAGTGTTAAAATTTTACCTATAGACAGAAATGATGGAGAAGCTGAAGGATGCATTATTGAACCTAATGTAGAGACGGTTCTAAATGATTCTTTAGAGATTTATTTAAAAGCTAAAATAAGAAATATTTTATTGAGTTCAAAATGCAGTGAGCAGAGTGCTAGAATGACTGCAATGGATGGAGCAACAAGTAATGCTAATGATTTATTGGAATCTCTAAATCTTAAATTCAATAGAATAAGACAGGGTATGATAACACAAGAAATAAGCGAAATTGTTGGAGGAGCAGAAGCTCAAAAATAGTAAGGAGGTATATCTTATGCCTGGAAAGATGGGAAAAGTAGTTCAAGTAATTGGACCAGTAATAGATATAAAGTTTGATTCAGATTCTCTTCCTAATTTATATAACAGTATTCATATAAACATGGGAGAACACACTTTAGTTGCAGAAGTTGAACAGCACGTTGGAGATGATATTGTAAGAGCTATTGCAATGGAAGCTACTGAAGGTTTAAAAAGAGGAATGGAAGCTATTGATACAGGAAGACCTATTTCTGTTCCAGTAGGTAAAGAAGTTCTAGGTAGATTATTTAATGTTTTAGGAAATCCTATTGATAATGCTGGGGGAGTTGATGCAAAGGAAAGTTATCCTATACATAGACCAGCACCAAGCTTTAAAGATCAAGCGGTAGAACCTGAAATGTTTGAAACAGGAATTAAAGTTATAGATTTACTTGCTCCTTATCAAAAAGGTGGTAAGACAGGTCTATTTGGTGGAGCCGGAGTTGGTAAAACAGTTTTAATTCAGGAACTTATAAATAATATAGCAAAAGAACATGGTGGATTATCAGTCTTTACTGGAGTTGGTGAAAGATCAAGAGAAGGTAATGACTTATATCATGAAATGAAAGACTCTGGAGTTATAGATAAGACTGCATTAGTGTTTGGACAAATGAATGAACCACCAGGAGCAAGAATGAGAGTTGCATTAACTGGACTTACAATGGCAGAATATTTTAGAGATAAAGGTCAGGATGTATTACTATTTATAGATAACATATTCAGATTTACTCAAGCTGGTTCAGAAGTATCAGCATTACTTGGAAGAACACCTTCAGCCGTTGGTTATCAACCAACACTTGCAACTGAAATGGGTGCGCTTCAAGAAAGAATTACATCAACAGTTAATGGATCGATTACATCAGTTCAAGCTGTTTATGTTCCTGCCGATGACTTAACTGACCCAGCACCAGCAACAACATTTACTCACTTAGATGCTAAGACAGTTTTATCTAGAAGTATTGTTGAACTTGGAATTTATCCAGCAGTTGATCCGCTAGAATCATCATCAAGAATGCTTGATCCAAGAATTGTTGGAGATGAACACTATAAAGTAGCTACAGAAGTTAAGAATGTTCTTGAAAAATATAAGCAATTACAAGATATCATCGCTATACTAGGTGTTGATGAATTAGGTGATGAAGATAAAGCTGTAGTTGCAAGAGCAAGAAGAATTCAAAGATTCTTATCTCAACCATTTACTGTAGGAGAACAATTTACTGGTATGCCAGGAAAGTATGTTCCAATAAAAGAAACTATAAGAGGCTTCAAAGAAATTCTTGAAGGTAAGTATGATGATCTTCCAGAATCAGCATTTTTATTTGCAGGAACTATAGAAGATGTTATAGAAAAAGCTAAAACTTTAAAGTAAGGAGATGTTAGAGTATGGCTAATAGCTTTTTACTAAAAATAGTTACACCAAGTCATGACGTTTATGAAGGAATGGTTCAGCGTGTATTTTTAAAGAATTCAGATGGGGAATTTGAGGTTTTAGCTAATCATGAAAATATGATAACAAGTACGGTGCCTAATATAGCAAAGTTTATTGATGAAAATGGAGAAGCATTTGAGCTCTTTATTTCAACAGCAATTGTTAATGTTGTTAAGGGTGAAGTTATCATTTGTAGTGATGCAGCAGAATTTGCTAAAGATATCGATTTTGAAAGAGCTGAAAAAGCTAAAAAGAGAGCAGAGGAAAAAATGCTTTCACCAGATATCTTTGACAAAGAAAGGGTCAAACTTGCATTACTAAGAGCTAATGAAAGAATAAAATTAAAAAATAAATAGATATATTTATAAAAATATGATTTTTAAATATTTAATTTAAAAATCATATTTTTTTTATGCTTATATAATTTATTTAATAACTAGATGGGAATTTAATTATAATCTGACATTAATATTGAATATAAACATGAATTTGTACAATTTATCACAAAATATAGAGTAATTTATATAATAATAATATAAAGTTATTAACAGATGGAATAAAATTTGAAATAGTGACAATACTTAAGAAAAGATAAAGGTGGGAGTGAGTTTTATGAAAATTAAAATAAGTATAATAGTTCTTGTTTTATTATCTTTTTTTAATATAGGGGCTGTTTCAAATAATAATATCAAAAGTTATTCATTTGATAACTTGGAATCTGTATATATAAATAAAAGTGAGTTTGTTGAAAATGGTTCTAAAATTCAATATAGAACTAAAAATTCCATAGAGCAGGAGAAAGAAAGGGTAGAAACTTATCTTGTTACTAATTATTTAGTAACGTGTAAAGAAGTTGCGCAGAATAGTATTAAATTTTGTAATGATGATTTGCAAATAGAAGCAGAATTTTGGAAAGATGATATAGACACTTATGCAGTAATAACAGTAGTAAATAATAATCCTAATAAAAAAACAGAAGAATTAACAAAGATATTAAAAGGACTAACAACTGAAGATTTTATAGAATTTCAGTGCTACAAATATTACAAAGGAAGAATATCATTTAACGATGAAACTGAATATACTGATGATATGTGTAGTAGGATTTATGAATCAAATATGATTAGTTTAAATAATGGATATACAGGCAGTGGGTATTGTAGAAATGGTGAAAAAATAAATTTTGCCATAAGTAATTATAATACAGGTGCTTATATTATTATTGGTACGCCAATAATATTTACAACATACTAACAATTGAAATTTGGAGGATAATATGGAGAAAATAGTAGTAAAGGGTGTAAAAGAACTCAAGGGTGAAGTTAATATAAGCAGTGCTAAAAATTCAATTTTACCTATAATTGCGGCAACAATACTCTGTCCAGAACCTATAGTAATAAATAATACGCCCATGTTAGAAGATGTTGAAGTAATTTGTAAACTACTAAATGAACTTAATTGTGATATTAATATATCGAAAATTACTAATAAATTAGCAATAGATACAAAAAATATTGTAGCAATAGACGCTAATGCAGAGCTTATTAGAAAAATGAGAGCATCATTTCTTATTATGGGTCCTATGCTTGCAAGGTTTGGATATTGTAAATTATCATTACCGGGTGGATGCAATATAGGAAGCAGACCTATAGATTTACATCTTAAAGGATTTAAATTGTTAGGAGCAGACATTACTATGGGACATGGATTTGTGGAGGTAAGAGCTAAAAAATTAACTGGAAATAGAATTTATTTAGACTTTCCTTCAGTTGGAGCAACAGAAAATATAATTATGGCATCTGTTTTAGCTAATGGCGTTACAATAATTGAAAATGCAGCTGAAGAGCCAGAAATATGGGATTTAGCAAATTTTTTAAACAAAATGGGTGCTAAAATTGAGGGTGCAGGTTTAGGAAAAATAACAATTACAGGTGTGACTTCATTGAAGGGGATAGATTATACGCCTATATATGATAGAATAGAGGCTGGAACCTTTATGATAGCAGCTGCTATTACAAATAGTAAAATAAGAATTAATGGAGTAAATGAGGAGCATCTACGTCCTTTAATTGAAAAATTAAAGGAGTCAGGAGTTGTTTTTAGTGAATATAAAAATTATTCTGTAACTGTTGATGGACGATACAAACGTAATCCATTAGATATAAAAACGTTACCATATCCAGGCTTTCCTACAGATATGCAAGCTCAGATTATGAGTTTACTTTCTGTGACTGAAGGTGTTAGTGTAATTACTGAAACTGTTTTTGAAAATAGATTTATGCATGTTGCAGAGCTTCAGAGGATGGGTGCTAACATTAAGATCGATGGAAGAACTGCTATTGTTGAAGGTGTGCCTAAACTTACAGGATGCCAAGTTAAAGCGACAGATTTAAGGGCAGGAGCAGCTATGATTTTAGGTGGATTAGTTGCAGAGGGTGAAACAACTGTAAGTGATGTATATCATATTGATAGAGGTTATGTAGATATAGAAGGTAAGTTTAGAAATATAGGTGCAGATATATATAGAATTGATGAATAGGTAGGTTATCTCAAAATATTAATATATATTTTGAGATAACCTATTTTTTTATTTATAGAAAACCTGTGTTTGGTTAATGAAAATGTAAGCTTCCCACTATCAATTATTAAATTAAAGTATGGCTCAGTTACTTTTTATAAAAAGTCTGATTTATAAGAGTCAGTAATTATAAAGAAAGTTATTATAGTTACATAATCATAATAGAGTCCTAAAAACATATAATTTATAGTGATGGTTTTGGGAGGAATTAAATTATGAGAATAGTTAATGAAAAGGGTAAGAAACTTAGGATAAATGGAAGTTTAAAAAGTGTAGTTATTATGACTTTTATTATTTTAATTATCATGATTGCTTTACCAATTATATTTTTGAAAGAGAGCAGGAATACAAGTAATATGTCATCATCCGGATTTAAATTGAATGATGAAAATATAGTGAAAAGCTCAGGTCTTTTCTTTCCAGAGGGAGGAAAGGTAAAATTATATAGAAGAGAAAAAAATACAGTAGAAGAGTTAGATTTAGAGGAATATATAAAAGGCGTTGTTGCAAGTGAAATGCCAGCGAATTTTGATGAAGAGGCACTTAAAGCTCAGGCAGTTGCAGCAAGGACATATTATATGAATAAAAGAATAAATCCATGTAAAGATGCAGAAAGTAAGGGCGCAGAAATCTGTGATAGTACTAATTGTCAAGTTTATATGGATAAGGAGGAACGAATTTCAAAATGGAGTCAAAAAGATAGTGAAAGTAATTGGAATAAAATTGATGAAGCTGTTGAGTCAACAAAAGGACAAGTACTTACATATGATGGGACTGTTTTGGAGTATCCACAGTTTTTTGCAGTAAGTTCAGGAAAAACAGAAGATGCAGTGGATGTATTCTCTATGAGCGTACCATACTTAAAATCTACTGATAGTAAAGGTGAAGAAATAGCACCTAAATACCAAACAACATTTAGTATGCCTTTAGATGATTTTATCAATAAAGTCAAATCAAAGTATAAGGATGCTAACGTATCTAAAAGTAATTTAAAAAATTCAATAGAAATAGAAAGCTATACTGAAGGAGGAAGCGTAAAGGAAATTAAAGTTGGAGATAAGATTATTAGTGGAATAGATTTTAGAAAGATATTAAATTTAAATTCTGCAAATTTTACAATATCTTTCAAAAATAATGATATTGTGTTTTTATGCAAAGGATATGGACATGGTGTAGGAATGAGCCAATGGGGAGCTAATGCAATGGCTAAAAGTGGTAGCAAGTATGAGGATATCTTAAAGCATTATTATAGCGGAGTTGATATAGAGGAAATTAAGTATAAATAAAGGGTTAAGTAGAAGTATTAGGTAATAATACTTCTATTTTTTATGTATAGGAAATTGTAATTTAAATATAATGTTTGAATGTAGTTAATTCAACAAAGTTAGAGAGTTTAGAATTTATAGTTAAGGATCAAACCTAAAAAGAATATTTTTAAAAAACAAAAATTAAAAAAACTGTGGTTTTCAAGCAAAATTATCAATTTAAAACATGGAGTAGCCACTTTTTTATATGTGGATAGTTAAATTTTATTAGTGTATATTTTAACATTAATTGCTTACAAGGGGTACCTACAAGTAGTGCCAGTTATCATATATTAAGTGAAATGTATAAAGATTATGTTTAGAAAAAAATAAAGTGGACATAATGTAAGTTAATAGCAGATTAATGATGCTATTTGAAAGAAATATTAATATAACATAAAAAATAAAAATAGTAAAAAATATGTATTAAAATTCAAAAAAAGGAAAAGATAAGTAAAGGAGGTGTTCGTAATGGACAAAAATTTTAAACAGAAATTAAAAGATTTAATGAGTAGGGACGGTTTTTTCATTGCATTATTTCTTTGTCTTTGTGTAGTTGTTACAGTTGGAACTTTTTCATACAAGAAGTTCTCAGCTCAAAATCAAGCTAATAAGATTCAAGAGACAAGTGAAGATGACTCATACAACACAGATGATAATAATGAGGTTGCAAATGCAAATAATCAGATTCCTAATGCTGAAAGAGTAGAAAACAGCGTTACTAATGAAGAAAGTAAAAATAATAATAAAGAAGATAAACAACAGAATAAAGATAGCAATAAATCTACAGTAGTTTCTACAAATAATAGTGTTAATTTTGTAGTTCCTTTAAATGGGGTTGAAAGCAGAAATTATACTTATCCTAAGCCAGTACAAGTTGGGGAAAATGTTTTCAGAACTATTAAAGGTGTAAATTTAGAAGCTAAAATTGGAACAGAAGTAAAAGCAGCAGCAGATGGAGTTGTAGATCTTGTTGAAAATTCAGGAGTAGAAGAAGGTATTGTAGTAGAAATAAAACATGCTAATGGATTAAAAACAAGATATGGAAATTTAGATGAAAATACATCTGTTAAGCAAGGTGATAAAGTGACAGCAAATCAAGTAATTGGTAAAGTTGGAGATACTGCAAAAGTTTATAGTTCAGATGTATTTGGTGAATTTTTAAATTTACAAGTAATCAATGCTAATGGAGAGCAAGTAAATCCAGAAAGCTATTTTACTTTTTCAAAATAGTAAAATAGTAAATTCATATTAATTAGCCACTTTAAATATGGCTAATTAATATGTTATCAAAAAAAGAAATTGATATTTATAGAATAATCCTAAATATATTTTAGATAAAAATCATATTTAGGAAATTTTTAAATAAATTTAAGAAGGTGTATTATATGAAAGATTATATAGAAGAAAGAGTACTAGATGTCGCAAAATATATTATTGAATCTAAAGCAACAATAAGAAAAACTGCTAAGGTTTTTGGGGTAAGTAAGAGTACAATTCATAAAGATATGACTGAAAGATTACCTAAGATAAATCCTGAAATAGCAGAAGAAACACATTCTATATTGGAACTAAACAAAGCAGAACGTCATATTAGAGGCGGAAAAGCAACTCAAATGAAATATAAGGCTATTGAATCTTGATAAAATTAAGACTATAATATATTATTAGTAGAATTATGTAAACATAGGGATTAATATGTATTATAGGAGTGAATAAAGTATGGGCTTTTGGAGAACGGGGACAGACCTTGCAATTGACTTAGGAACAGCAACGGTTTTGGTTTATGTTAAAGGAAAAGGTGTAATATTAAAGGAGCCTTCAGTAGTTGCAATAAATAGAAACAATAATAATCTTCTTGCTGTTGGAGAAGAAGCAAGAAAGATGCTTGGTAGAACACCAGGAAATATAGTTGCTTTAAGACCTTTAAAGGATGGTGTTATTTCGGATTATGATGTAACACAAAAAATGCTAAAGGAGTTTATAAGAAAAGCATGTGGAACAAGAAGTATAAGAGCTCCTAAGGTTATTGTATGTGTACCTTCTCAAGCTACAGAAGTAGAAAGAAGAGCTGTTATTGATGCTGCTGCAAATTCAGGTGCAAAAACAGTTCATCTAATTGAAGAACCACTTGCAGCCGCTATAGGAGCAGGACTGGATATAACTAAACCAAATGGTTGTATGGTTGTAGATATTGGCGGAGGAACTTGTGACATAGCTGTAATATCATTAGGTGGTGTAGTAGAGAGAGAATCTATAAAAATAGCTGGCGATAAAATGGATAATGCTATTATAAAATATGTTAGAAATAAATATAAGCTGATGATTGGAGAAAAAACAGCAGAAGAATTAAAGGTTAACATAGGTTCTGCATTTAAGAATTCTAGAAATTTAACATGTATGATGAAAGGTAGAAACCTAATAACAGGACTGCCAGATGAAATAGAAATATCTACAGAAGAAATAAGACTTGCTATTGATGATCCTGTTCAAAATATAGTTGAAACAGTAAAAAAAGTGTTGGAAAGAACTCCTCCTGAATTAGCATCAGATATAATTGAAAGAGGAATATTGATGACTGGTGGAGGAGCTTTACTACATGGTTTAGATAAGCTAATAGAATTTAGGACAGGAGTTTCTGCTACGGTTGCAGAGGATGCTGTAGAATGTGTTGCAAAAGGAACAGGAGAAGTTCTTGGATACATAGATAAATTAGATAGTGAAGTCAATTCGCAACAAATAGTGCTTATAGAATAATAAAGAAGACTGGAAGTAACAAATTATATTATTTCCAGTCTTCTTTATTTTGAAAAATTTCATATTAATTGTTTAACATATTAAGTTATACGCATCGATTAAAGCTTTAGATATTGTTTTAGCCATATCCATTATGAAAGAAAGTCTGATACTACGAGAAAAGAAAAATTCAGAGTTATCACTAGAATCAACAATGCCAATTATTGATGCAATTCCAACCTCAGGAAGCTCTTTTCCAACACCCTTACCAGGGTGGATAGCATAATTTCTAGTTCTAACTTGTCCTACATCATCTTGATTACCCAAGCAGGCATCAACACCTATAATTGTTGAATCAGGATGGATAGCATGTATTTCTTTAAGACGTTCATCGATATTTAGAGCATGTATTGGTGAAGATAATGTTCCATAAACTGGAAGAGGAAAGCTATTATCTGTTAATATTGAACCTACTAAAGGCCCTAAACAATCACCAATGCATTTATCAGTACCAATACAAACTATAACAGTATTTTCAGAAATATAATTGCTAATCTCTAAAGCTAAATCGTAAGAGTATGTTTTGGAATTGTTAGAATTAGTATCCGGCTTTATCAAAGGACATACCTCCTTTATAAAATATATATATGAAAAAGTGAGTCCAGTTATTATAAGAAAACTTAAAAATATAATTAATGATTAAGAATTTATTCTTTATTCAAAATAAAAAAGAATAAAAAAAGCTTTATTGGAAATAATTAGTAATAAAAATAAGAAAGAGTGAGGCGTTAATTATGAAAAAAATTTATTTTTTGCTTATATTTTTTACCATTATTGCAAATATGTATTTGATTTTTGGATGGACACCATCTATAAATGATATTGCAGTAAATTCCTATGAAAATATTAATGATATAAAGAGCATAGATAAAGAGGAGATACCAGAAGAAGTATCATTTTATTTTAATCCAGATGAAGGGATAGAAGCCTTAGACGAAAGTGATATTGAAGAAGTGAATACTACTTTAAAAAGGTTATCAACTAGCGATCTATCTAAGTGGAGTGGATTGAAGAATGATAAAAATAATGATAAAGTTATGGAATTTTTTAAGTTAATTAAAAAAAGAATGACATCGGATGATTATGAAAAGATAAAGAGTGTTATAGGTAAAATCATTGATGTTGACAGGGTTGAAGTACAATTAGAAAATAATTATGTTTAGTGTTGTAAAATTGAGAAAAATAGAGAAAATAATAGAATAGTGATTATAATTTGTTTTAAAGGCATAAAATGATAGTTGAAATAAAATGCCTTTGAATATATACTAGTCTTTGTCGAGCGGTGCTGACGAAGCAAAGCAAGACAGAATGAAAAAAATAAATTATATATGGAGGAATTCCCGAGTGGCCAAAGGGGGCAGACTGTAAATCTGTTGCGTTAGCTTCGATGGTTCAAATCCATCTTCCTCCACCAAAGAATAAACTATTGTTTATTCTTTTTTTTATATTACATAATATATCTTAAAATATTATGTGATGATTTTTGGAATATTATTTTTTATATTATATTAATTAAATTTAGAAAGACTATCTTTAAATTAATAATATTATATAGAAAATTAATAGTTTTAAAGAATATTTTGATTTAGGAATGAACTGATAATGTTCAACTTTAATTGATAAAAATTAAAAGGGAAAAACATATTGACTAAATAAAATGGCTATGCTAGAATACATATTGAAAATTGAATTAGGTTACTCTTATCAAGAGAGGTGGAGGGATAGGGCCCAGTGAAACCCGGCAACCTGTATATACAAGGTGCCAATTCCTGTAGATGTAATTCTACAAGATAAGAAAAGGATTTTTAAAGTTATACTCTTCTTATCGAAGAGTTTTTTATTTGTTTAAATTTCTGTAAAAAGAATAATTTAAAGTTTTTTTCTAAATTTTAATATATAATCTATAAGCTTTGCTATTTTTTAATATTAAAAAATTTTGAAATTAGCAAATGGCAATGAGAATAATTTTGATAAAGAGTACACATTGAAGGGAGAAACAGATATGAGAAGATTATTTACTTCAGAATCAGTTACAGAAGGTCATCCAGATAAAATGTGTGACCAAATTTCAGATGGTGTATTAGATGCCATTTTAGAGAAAGATCCTAATGCTAGAGTAGCATGTGAAACATGTACAACTACTGGTATGGTAATGGTAATGGGAGAAATATCAACAAACTGCTATGTTGATATTCCAAAAGTAGTTAGAGAAACTGTAAGAGAAATAGGATACGATAGAGCTAAGTTTGGTTTTGACTGTGATACTTGCTCTGTTATGACAACAATAGATGAACAATCAGCAGACATTGCTCAAGGTGTAGATGAAGCACTTGAATCAAGACAAGGCGAAAAAGATAATGTTGAAGCTGTAGGAGCTGGAGATCAAGGTATGATGTTTGGTTTTGCAACAAATGAAACAGATGCATATATGCCTTTACCTATATACATGGCTCATAAATTATCAAGAAGACTTACTGAAGTTAGAAAGAATTCTACACTAAGCTATTTAAGACCAGATGGTAAGACTCAAGTTACTGTTGAATATGAAGATGAAAAACCAGTAAGAATCGATACAATTGTTATATCAACTCAACATGATGAACATGTAACATTAGAACAAATAGAAAAAGATTTAAAAGAATATGTTATCAAAGCAGTAGTTCCAGCTGAATTATTAGATGAAAAAACTAGGTATTTTATTAATCCAACAGGAAGATTTGTTGTTGGAGGACCACAAGGTGATTCAGGATTGACAGGAAGAAAGATAATTGTTGATACTTATGGTGGATATGGAAGACATGGAGGCGGAGCTTTCTCAGGAAAAGATCCAACAAAAGTAGATAGATCAGCTGCATATGCTGCTAGATGGGTTGCTAAAAATTTAGTTGCTTCAGAAGTAGCAGATAAATTAGAAATTCAATTAGCTTATGCAATTGGAGTTGCTAAACCAGTATCAATAACTGTGGATACTTTTGGAACAGGAAAATTAAGCGATGATAAAATAGTTGAAATAGTTGAAAAAGTATTTGATTTAAGACCAGGTGCTATAATAAGAGATCTTGATTTAAGAAGACCTATTTATAAGCAAACAGCTGCTTATGGACACTTTGGAAGAAATGATCTTAATTTACCATGGGAACAATTAAATAAGGTTGAAGAAATAAAGAAGTATTTATAATATTTATTAAAAATGAAAGCACTATCATATGATAGTGCTTTTTATTTTTGATATTGAAATTACCAATTTAAATATAGATTAAAAAATTCTTTAGAAAGTTGTTACAAATTATGACATGATCATTGGATAATATATATATAAGATTTAAAATGGTATAATATCTTTATGATATAATAAAATAAATTTATAAGTATGAAAAAGTAGATTAAAAATATTAATTATAGACAATAATAAGAGTTAATTAAAAGATGTGGAGAGATTCTATGGAAGTCCTTAATGGTTTTGTTGAAAGTATCGTATTTAAAAGTGATGATACTGGATATGTGGTTTGCAAAATAAGATGTGATAATAAAGTTATTAGTGCAGTGGGAACAGTTCCTTTTTTAAAGGAAGGGCAAAATGTAAAAATTACTGGATATTGGACAGTACATAAGCAGTTTGGAAATCAATTCAACATTCAAGAGTATGAAGAAATAATGCCAAATTCATTAGATGGAATTGAAAAATATTTGAGCGCAGGTGTTATACATGGTATAGGGCCTGTTACGGCTAAAAAAATAATAGCCAAATTTGGTGAGGAAACTCTTGATATAATGGAAAATAGTATTGAAAGATTAATGGAAATTGAAGGCATTGGAGAGAAAAAATTTCAGATAATTTATGAATCATATATTGAACAGCAGGGTCTTAAAGATATAATATTATACTTTCATAAGCATGGAGTTACCAATAATCAGTGTATAAAAATATATAAAAAATTTGGTCCTAATGCAAAACAGATAGTATCAAATAATCCATATATATTATGTGAAGAAATATCTGGAATAGGTTTTAAAACAGCAGATAGAATTGCAATGAGTATAGGTATAGAAAAAGATTCTAACTTTAGAATTCAAAGTGGAATAAAATACATAATGAATCAATATTGTGCTGCTGGAAATACATATATGCCAAAGAAGAGTGTTATTGAAGAGTGTGAAAAAAATTTATTGATAACCAAGGAATTAATAGAAAAAAATATTTATGATATGGCTGCAACTCAGAAAATAGTTGTAGAAAGTGTAAATAACGAAGAGGCAGTTTTTTTACTTCAATATTATTATTGCGAACTTGGTGTTACAAGTAAAATAGTAACATTAGGGCTTCAAGATATTCCTACTATAAATTCAGATATACAATTTGAAATTGATGTATTTGAAAAAGAGCAGAAGATAAAATTTGCAGATTCTCAAAGAGAAGCAATTCTTGGTGCTTTTAACAATGGAATAGAAATAATAACAGGAGGTCCTGGAACTGGTAAAACAACAATAATAAAAGCTATAATACACATTTATGAGAATAATGGAATGAAGGTAATATTAGGAGCACCAACAGGAAGAGCAGCTAAAAGAATGACTGAATCAACAGGTCGTGAGGCAAAAACAATACACAGACTTTTGGAAATGGGAGTTTCAGAAGAGGATGAATCTGTTTTTGAAAAGGGAGAATCGTCTCCGTTAGATTGTGATGTTATTATTATAGATGAAGCATCTATGATTGACATTATGTTGATGCAGAGTCTTCTTAAAGCAATTAAATTAGGAACGAGGCTTATAGTCGTTGGAGATGTTGATCAGCTTCCATCAGTAGGTGCTGGAAATGTGTTAAGAGATTTAATTGAAAGTGAATACATTAAAGTTGTAAGGCTTAAAGAAATATTCAGGCAGGGAAATGAAAGTCTTATCGTAGTTAATGCTCATAGAATTAATGAAGGTAAGATGCCGTTATTAAATCAGAAAGATAAGGATTTTTTCTTTATAAATGGAGAGAATCAAGATAGGATTGTAGAAACAATAAAAGATTTAATAAATAGGCGACTTCCGAAGTTTAATAGGTCATGGGATAGATTGAGGGATATGCAAATTCTTACACCTATGAGAAAAGGAACGTTAGGTGTAATAAATTTAAATAATAGTCTTCAAGAAATGTTTAATCCTCCAGAGAAAGATAAAAAAGAAAAGACATCCAGAGATCTTGTATTTAGAGAAGGAGATAAAGTTATGCAAACTAAAAATAACTATAGTCTTAAATGGTTTAGAGTTTCTGGAAGTGGTGAAAATGAAGGCGTAGGAGTTTTTAATGGAGATTTAGGATTTATCCAAAGTATAGATGAAGAAAAAAAAGCTATGACTATAATATTTGATGATGAAAGAAAGGTATTGTATGATTTTAGTTTTTTGGATGAGTTAGACTTAGCATATGCTTGTACAATACACAAAAGCCAAGGAAGCGAATTTAAAGTTGTAATTATACCGGTATTCATGGGATCACCGTTTTTAATGAATAGGAATCTTCTTTATACAGGTATTACAAGAGCTAAACAGCTTGTAGTTGTTGTAGGATTTCAGAAGGCATTAATGTATATGATAAATAATACAAATAGTATGGAGAGGCATTCTGCTTTAAAATATAGAATAACAGATATAATATCTAAGGATGAAATTGAAAGTGGCTTTGAATATGAACTAGATGAAGAATTTCAAAAAGGGCTTGAAGAATTTGAAGAAGAGAATAATGAATAGGAGAGGAGATAATTTATGGGGGGAATATGTAAAGTAAATAAAGAAGATTTAAAATATGCAATACAAAAAATAGATTACTGGTATAAGAAACATATAAAGTTTTTAACTATAATTACAGTTCCCTTTAATACAGCGTGCATCTTTTCGGACATTATTGATAAGGCTTCTAAAAATGGAGAAAGAGTGTTATATGTTTGGGGAAAAGAACGAGAAAATAGAGAACTTGTTAATTCTATACGAGAATTTAATTCACAGATAACATATTCTTATTTTAAAGAGTCGGATTCTAACTCTCAATTAACATTTGTAAATTATAATAGTTTAAGAAATTTAAATAATCAATATGATTTAGTAATTTTTGATGATATAACATACTTCTCAAATATCAGTAATGAAAAACTTTTTGAATATGTAAGAGAATATGAAAATATGGGAAAGAGGATTATAGTTTATAACATAGAAAGACTTCCAATAATAGGAGAAAAAATAGAACTTTCGGCATATAATTATGAACAACCATTTGTAGAACCAAGAGTTATGACCACAAGGATAGATTTAAATATAGATATTCCATATAGTTTATATGATTATATAAACTGGTTTAAAGATAATAATCATAAAGTTGCTATATTAGTTCCGGATAAAGAAAAGGTAAAGCTAGTATATGAATACTTTGAACATAAACTGAGACTGTCAGAAGTGAAGATAATAAAAATTTTAGAAAAAAATGAAATGAAGAGACTTGAACGTGTATTAAAATATAAAGATAAGTCAATATTTATAATAACAAATCAGAGTGAGGAGTTATTAGAAAATTGTTATATAGATGATGCTGTTGTGATTTTTGCGGATAATATATTTTTTAACTATAAAAAAATACTGTACATCTGTGGAGGTATGAGAAATATAAACTATAATATTCCAGAAGTTTTACTTGTATCTAATAGTATATCTGAGGATATTGACAAAGCAAAAGATATAGCAAGACAATTTAATAAAATAGTATGGGAAAAAAGTCTGAAACGTTTATAAAATCAATTAATTACATTTTAAAAGGAATACTTGAAATTATATATCCAAGAGAAAGTCATTGTATAATATGTGGTGAAGAAGATTCAAATGGTCTTTGTATAAAGTGTAGAAATAGTATTTCAAGGGTAAATAATAAATTTAATAATAGTATTGATAGTTATGGTTATTATGGTGGAGTATTAAAAGAGTTAATATTAAAGTTTAAATATTATCATAATTTTACAGCAGGAGATATTTTGTCAGAATTATTAGAAGAATATATTGAAAGTGAATTTTTATATAAGGACTTCGTTATTACATATATTCCATTATCAAAAAAATCTAAAAAAAAGAGAGGATTCAATCAATGTCAATATCTTGCTGCTAAAATAGCCAATGATTTAGAGATAAGATGTATGGAAGTTCTAATTAAGAAGAAAGAAAATAAAGAGCAAAAGCTACTTAAATATAATGAGAGACATGAAAATGTAAAAGATATATTTGAGTTAAAGAGAAATGTAAATATTAAAGATTTAAAGTTTATAATCATAGATGACGTAACAACAAGTGGTGCAACAATAGAAGAAGCATGTAGAATTTTAAAAAAATATGGTGTAAAACATATAAAACTATTGACCTTAGCGAAAAGTCATATATAATAGTAATGTAAAGCTAGGTTTGTGGTTGAAAGTCGATGCCAGTCGCAGGCAAAACGATCCACGTAATTTAGACAAAATGTCTAAGGAGCATGGTGCGGTATAGAAGTAAGTCCTGCCAGTTAAATCTGAGAGGGTTAGTAGTGAGGAATTAATTTTTAGTAGCGAAATCTCCAGCAGGCGAGTGTGGGGTCAAAGACCAGGTCAACTAGCTTTACTTTTTTTATACATAAAATATTCAGAATTTACAGAAAATTCTCTTGTTAAATATGATGAAAAGTGTTAAAATAAAGTTAACATAAAAAACCAAAACTTAATAAAAACTTTTTCACATAGAGAGGGGCTGGCAATAATGAAAGTCACAGTTATAGCAAAAAATATTGAACTAACACAAGCATTAAAGGAGATTGTTCAAAAAAAGATAAGCAAATTGGAAAAGTATTTTGAAGTAGAAGTTGAGGCAAAAGCTACACTTAGTGTTCAAAAAAATAGACAGATAATCGAGGTAACTATACCTTTTAATGGAGCTATTCTAAGAAGTGAAGAGTCAACAGACGATATGTATAAATCAATTGATTTAGTTGAGGATAAATTAGAAAGACAAATAAGAAAGCAAAAAACAAGATTATCTAGAAAAAATAATGGATCATTAAAATTTGCTGCACTTAATGATAGTAAAGTAGAATCAAATGAAGATGATGAAGGAAGTTTGGTTAAAGTTAAAAAATTTGGAGTTAAACCTATGGATTCAGAAGAGGCAATACTTCAAATGGATTTATTAGGACATAATTTCTTTGTTTATCAAGATTCAGAAAGCAGCAAAGTAAATGTAGTTTATAAAAGAAAAGATGGAAATTATGGTTTGTTAGAACCTGAATTAATATAAAATTTATATAATTAAACAAAGCTGATGGTAATGAAATTCAAATTTCGTACCATTAGCTTTGATTTTTGTTGTAATATATAATGGTTATATTAAAAACATTAATTAGGATTGTTTAAATTAAGAGTAAATTTGTCACAGTATAGACATAATTATAATATATACTTATAAATTAGATGTTAAATTTCAAAAATATGTGCTATTTAGCATATTATTAACTGATGAATATGAAGAAAAATACGTACTTTTATTGAAAGTTGTGCAATTAAAATGGTATAATTTAAGAATGTTTATTATGATAATAAAGCAATTTCAATGAAAATATATATAAATTGAGAGGATGACATTATGGGATTATTAAATGCCTTATTTGGAACATACAGTGAAAGAGAAGTTAAAAGACTTAAGCCTTCAATAGAAAAAATAAATTCTTTGGATGAATCAATGCAAAAACTTTCTGATGAAGAATTAAAGGCTAAAACTGTAGAGTTTAGAGAGAGATTAAAAAATGGAGAAACATTAGATGATATTTTACCAGAAGCATTTGCTGTTGTAAGAGAAGCTTCTTCAAGAGTTTTAGGAATGAAGCATTACGATGAACAGCTAATGGGTGGTATGGTTTTACACCAAGGAAGAATATCAGAAATGAAAACTGGTGAAGGTAAAACTTTGGTTGCAACATTACCAGCATATTTAAATGGATTAAGTGAAGACGGTGTTCATATAGTAACAGTTAATGACTACCTTGCAAAAAGAGATGCTGAGCAAATGGGTGAGTTATATGGATTCTTAGGATTAACAACAGGTGTTATTATACATGATTTAAATAATGATCAAAGAAGAGAAGCATATGCATGTGACATAACTTATGGAACAAACAATGAATTTGGATTTGATTACTTAAGAGATAACATGGTTATTTATAAGGAAGAAAGAGTTCAAAGACCATTAAATTTTGCAATTGTTGATGAAGTTGACTCAATTTTAATTGATGAAGCAAGAACTCCACTTATAATATCTGGTCAAGGTGAAAAATCAACTGAATTCTATAAAGTTGCAGATTATTTCGCTAAAAAGCTTGTTGCAGAAAAAGATTTTACAAAAGATGAAAAAGCTAATGCTATACTTTTAACAGATGAAGGTATCAAAAAAGCAGAGGCTACATTTAAAGTAGAAAATTATGCAGATGCTGATAATTTAGAATTACAACATTATGTTACTCAAGCTTTAAAAGCAAATTTTGCTATGAGAAAAGATAAAGATTACATGGTAAAAGATGGAGAAGTAATAATAGTTGACGAATTTACAGGAAGACTTATGGAAGGTAGAAGATACTCAGATGGCCTTCATCAAGCAATAGAAGCTAAGGAAGGTGTTAAGATTGCAAGAGAATCTAAGACATTAGCGACTATTACATTCCAAAATTACTTCAGAATGTATAAAAAGTTATCAGGTATGACTGGTACTGCATTAACTGAAGAAGGTGAATTTAGAGAAATTTATGGTTTAGACGTTATTGTAATTCCAACTCATAGACCAATAGCAAGAATAGATAATCCAGATTTAGTATTTAGTACTGAAAAAGGTAAATTTGAAGCTGTTGCATCAGAAGTTGCTAAAGCTTATGAAAAAGGTCAGCCGGTGTTAGTTGGTACAGTAAGTATTGAAAAATCAGAACTTGTATCACACTTACTTAAGAAAAAAGGAATTCCACATCAAGTATTAAATGCCAAGTTCCATGAACAAGAAGCTGAAATCATCAGTCATGCTGGTGAAAAAGGAATGGTTACTATAGCTACTAATATGGCAGGTAGAGGTACTGATATTAAACTTGGAGAAGGCGTTCTTGAATTAGGTGGACTTAAGATAATAGGTACTGAAAGACATGAATCAAGAAGAATAGATAATCAGTTAAGAGGACGTTCAGGTAGACAGGGAGATAAAGGGGAATCTACATTCTTTATCTCATTAGAAGATGACTTAATGAGAATTTTTGGTTCAGAAAAAATTCAAGGTGTAGTTGAAAAACTAGGTCTTCAAGAAGATGAAGCAATTGAAAGTAAGATGGTTTCTAAAGCTATTGAAAATGCTCAAAAGAAGGTTGAAGGTAATAACTTTGATATAAGAAAGACATTATTAGGATATGATAATGTAATGAATATTCAAAGAGAAGTAATTTACAAGCAGAGATCAGAAGTTCTTGAGGGTGAAGATGTTAAGGAAGAAATCTTATCAATGGTTAGAGAAATAATCAGTAAAGCTGTTAATACTCATATTACAGGTGAAAGTGATAATTATAGAGAAGAATTCTTACACTTAATGGTTTATTTACAAGACATGTGTATACCACCAAATAGCGTTAATTTACCAAGTCTTGAAAATATGTCAAATGAAGAGATTTCGGATAGTTTATATAAAACAGCAATTGATTTTTATGAAAATAAAGAAGAAGAATTTACTTCTGAAAGATTAAGAGAAATAGAAAGAGTAGTTCTTTTAAAAGCTGTTGATACTAAGTGGATGAATCATATTGATAATATGGATCATTTAAAACAAGGTATTGGTTTACAAGCATTTAAACAAATTGATCCAGTTCAAGCATATTCAATGGAAGGTAGTGAAATGTTTGATAATATGATCAATGAAATTAAAGAAGAAACTGTAAGATTATTATTCCATGTTAAGATTGAAAGAGCCCCTGAAAGAGCAAGAGTAGCTCAAGAAACAGCAGCAGTTCATGCTGAAAGTCAAGGTGCAGGACAACAAACAAACAATGGTCCTATTAGATTACAAACTATGGTAAGATCTAATGCAAGACCAGGTCAAAGTGGTCCTATTCAAACAATAAAACCAGGCCAAGGTGGTCCAGGTGGAGTTATGGCACCAGGTTCAGGAGATTCAGCATCAGCAGATGAATCTAATGGTGAAAATCCATATGAAGGTTTAACTCATCCTTCTCAAATTCCTGTTAGAAATGAAGAAAAACATGGAAGAAATGAGTTATGTCCTTGTGGAAGTGGTAAAAAATATAAAAACTGTTGTGGAAGAGAAGTTTAATCAATTAAAAGTTAACAACTAATGGTTAAGCAGTTTGTGATAAAATTCTTACAGAATTTATATTGAATAAATTTCTAATAAGAAATCCCAAAAGGGATTTCTTATTTTATTTAGCAAATAAATTTATAGATTTTTATATAGTAAGTAATATAAACAGGCTTTACATTTTATAATTAAAGATGAACTTTTATATTGGTTGCTAATTTAAAAAATATGATATAATATTTCTTAAAGAAAAAGAAAGAGGTGACGTGGATGAATATTGAATTAGAAAAAGAATTATCTAAGCTTTCTAACTTAAAAAAATCTATAGATGAAATGGGGGCTTCACTTTGACCGTGCAGGTTTAGAAAAGGAACTTCACGAATTAGAGTGTAAAATGCAGGAACCAGGATTTTGGGATGATTCTAAAAAGGCAGAAGAAGTCACAAAGAAAAGCAAACTTATAAAAGATAAGATTGAAAATTATGATAAACTAAAATCACAACTTGATGATATAGAAGTATTAAAAGATATTATGGAAGAAGATGATATTGAGTCTGCTAATGAAATAATACAAACAATAAAGTCAATAGAGCATGAGATTGAAGATTACAATATGAAAATACTACTATCTGGAGAATATGATAAGAATAATGCAATAGTAACGCTTCATGTTGGAGTTGGTGGAACTGATGCAAATGATTGGACAGAGATGTTATTAAGAATGTATACAAGATGGTGTGAAAATAAAGGATATTCTGTTGAAACTATTGACTTAATTGCAGGAGATGAAGCAGGAATAAAAAGTGTTACACTAAAGGTAACAGGTCAATATGTTTATGGATATCTTAAAGCGGAAAAGGGAATACACAGATTGGTTAGAATATCTCCATATAATGCAAATGGAAAGAGACAGACATCATTTGCATCAATGGAAGTATTACCGGAACTAACAAAGGAACAAGATATAACTATACGCCCTGACGATTTAAAAGTAGATACTTATAGATCAAGTGGTTCTGGAGGTCAGCATATAAATAAAACAGATTCAGCAGTAAGAATAACTCATATTCCAACAGGGATAGTTGTTCAATGTCAGAATGAAAGAAGTCAGTTTTCAAATAGAGAAACTGCAATGGAAATGTTGAAATCAAAACTTGTTGAATTAAAAGAAAGAGCACATAAAGAAAAAATAGAAGATCTTACTGGTGAACTTAAGGATATGGGATGGGGAAGTCAGATAAGGTCATATGTATTTCATCCATACAGCATGGTTAAAGACCATAGGACAAATGTTGAAACTTCAAATGTTAATGGAGTAATGGATGGAGATATAGATTTGTTTATAAATGCATTTTTAAAGCAGCCAAATTAAAGGAAATATGAACATAGTTTAATCATGATAAGATGATATAAACTATGTTCATATTTTTATTAGCATTCTTTTGAGCGTTTAAAATATTTTAACAATTTTTTATTATTTTTTATAGTAATTATGGATATGAAAATAATTACTACTATAAAAGTAATTGATTGATTATATAATATTAAAATAAACTTGTTATAAGAAGAGTTATAAATTTCTTTTTGTACTATTGAATATACCTGATCTATTGCACTTGAATCAATATAATCAATTTTATCTGTAGGTGTATGAATTTTTGACAAATCTGAATGACATATAGTAATAGCATCTATACCTTGATTATTAAAACTTGCATGATCACTGGAATCTTGAATCTTTACATCATATTTCAAATTATTTTTTGAACAAGCATCTTCTAAGTATTTAAGTGTATTAGAAGTATTTTGATCTTTCAGTTCTTTTGCAGAAGTTCCAATAACAAATGAAATAGGAGTATTTGGAGCACCAATCATATCAAAATTAATAACATCAGCATTTTTTATTTCATTTAAATGTTTAGAAACAAAGTTTTTAGAACCTAGAAGTCCAAATTCTTCTCCAGTTAAGGCGACGAATATTATATCACGTTGAGGTTTTACTAAAGATGATAAATTTTTAGAAAGTTCTAATAAAAAAGAAGTTCCTGAAGCATTATCTAATGCACCGTCATAATAGTTACCAAGAGAATCAACTCCTATGTGGTCATAATGAGCAGTTAATATTAGTGGAGGTAAATTATCAGACTTTCCTTTAATTATGCCTATTATGTTTGATGTTGGTTTAATAGTAGTTGTATAAGGAATCTGTACTGAAACATTACAATTATTTCGTAAACAATCTAAGATATCATTATATAATTGGGTTGTTATGTTTATGCAGAATTCATACTCTGAGTTGCAATTAAATGAACTACGGAAACTAAAATCTTTAGTTGGATTTACTTTAAATAAATATTTTTTATTATTTTGTGTAATAATTATTGATGAAGTAAGGATTTCAACATTATCAGATTTGGTAAACGTAGCTTCTGAACTTTTAAAACTAAGCATATTTTCTTTAAAATCAGTACCATATGAATATTCATGAATCACTTTTCCATTTGAAGTAATAATAATATACGGAGTTTTTTTATTAGGAATAGGGGTAACAACATCAAATGATTCTTTATAATTTGAATTTATAGGTTTTAAATTCAAAGTCTTAAAAGTATTTTCTATATATGAAGAAGCAGCATCACAACCAGGAGATCCAGCTAATCGTCCTTCATATTCATCAGATGATAATATTTCTATGGTGTTTTTTACATTTTCAGAATTAAAGTTATAGAGTTTGAATTGTAAAAAAATTGAGGTAGAAATATAAATTAATATTAATAGTAAAATAAAATAATAAGAATATGTTGATAATTTTTTTTTCATTATTAAGTCCTTCTATAATAAATGTTTATATTAATATTTATTAAGTAAAGATTGTAAATATGATATTAAATTTAATATTACAACCATAAGAATTAATATTGTAAGTATACTGAAAATAATAGAAGATCAAGTACTAATGTTTTAATTTGTACTTGATCTTTTATTAATAAAAAATATATTATAAATTTTACTGATAAAATCATAATGGTTTATAAAACATGTCTATCATTGAGTATATAGCAGATAATACCATACAAATATAAATAAATATATTTAATCCTGGATTTATTATAGATATAATACCACCAGCAACAAGACAAAGCATGATAGATACGCTTAAAAATTTAAAAAATCCAGATTTGTTTGTCAAGAGAGTTATAACAGAAGAAAGCATAATTAAAAGTATTCCTAAAAAATAGAATATATTTTTTAGGATATCAGAGTAGGTCATAATTTCAAATTGATTTAAAATAAGTACAAGAAAAAGAAATAGTAATACAAATGAACATATTTTACTTATATTTTTAATCATAATTTCACCATCCTAACAATTAAATGGAAATAATTTACATAATAATTATACCGACATATTAAAATATAATCAAATAGCAAATTATTGTGCGATTAATTATAAAGTGACAAGATGGCAAATTTATTTACCTATGTATGTACACTTGTTAACTGAATAATAATAAATTGTGGTAAAATGTATATAATTAATGTTTGTGAGGTGTTTTTTTGATGAATATTTTGATTGCAGAGGATGAGAAAGACATTAGAGACCTTATCTCATTACATATGAAAAAGGAAAATCATAATGTTTTTGAAGCAAGTGATGGAAAAGAAGCTTTAGATATTTTTGAATGTGAAAAAATAGATTTAATATTAGTTGATATAATGATGCCTAAAATTAATGGAATTGCAGTTATACAGAAGGTGAGAGAGAGTTCTACTATACCAATAATATGCATTACAGCAATGGGAAGTGATTCAGATAAAGTACTTGCGCTAGGAATAGGTGCTGATGACTATTTAGTTAAACCCATAAGTCCTATAGAATTATGTGCAAGGGTATCATCTCATCTTAGAAGATGTTATAGGTATACTGAAAATAGGGAAGATACCTGTTCTACTGGAGATTTAAAAATATATTCAGACACCTTTGAAGTTTACAAAGGAGATAAAAAGATAGAGTTAAATCCTAAGGAATTTAAAATACTTAAATTATTAATATCAAATGCGGGACGAGTTTTTACAAAGAAACAAATTTATGAGCAAGTATGGGGTGAGATTTATATTGGAGATTCAAACAATATAATGGTTCATTTAAGTCATATAAGAGAAAAGATAGAAGATGATCCTAAGAATCCAGTGTATATAAAAACTATAAGAGGAATAGGGTATAAGATTGAAAGGTATAAGCCTAATGAAATCTAAGAAACGTGTAAGAAGTGTTACAACAGAAATGTTTTTTGTATATTTTTTAGGATATATAACTATTTCGATAATACTTATTCTTGCCATTCATTTATCTTTTAAGTTTTATGAAATAGCTTGTAGTAGACGTACATATAACAGGGAATACTTTGAAATGTTAGAAAAGAAAATTGAAAACGACTATACAACTATTACAGAGGAAGATCTTAAAATGATTAATGGATTTATTGTTAAAATAGATAATAATATCAGAGTTCAATATGCAATTGGATATATTGATGAAAAAAAGTTTGATGATATAAAATTAGAGGATTGTATAAGTTTACTCGGATTTAAGACCAATAGTGAATTCAAAGTAAGACCACCTGATATTCTTTCAAGAAATATTTTTAAAAATTGTAATAATGCTATTGTAACTGTTGATGAAGGTGAAAAATATTCAATATATACAAGATACATGGATGAAGATAAGTCACTACTTGTTTTGGGATGCCCTTATTCAGAAATAACAAAATCTAACTTAGTGACTCAGATACTTCCACATCATTATATAGTAAAAGGACTTGCATTTTGTAATGTAATGATTGTTTTATGTATTGTATATATTCTTGCTCAAAAAACTTCAAAGGAATTTATAAATCCCATAAGGACTCTCCTTAGAGGGGTTACAGAAATAGCTAATGGAAATTACGATGTTAGAGTTGAAAGTGAAAAAATAAATGAATTTTTAGAATTAACTAATGGTTTTAATAATATGGCTCAGACAATACAGAATGAGCAAAAGGAAAATAGAAAGCTTGAAAAAATGAGAGAAGATTTAATTTTAGATATATCACATGATTTAAAAAATCCTCTTGCATCAATAATGGGTTACAGTGAAACTTTAATAAATTCAGATGATTTAAATTCTGAAGAGATGAAGGAATATCTTACTATAATAAATAGAAACTCCTATAGAGCGAATAAGCTTATTAATGATTTATTTGAGTTTTCTTTATATAACAATACTGACTATCAATTTAATCTTGTTAAACAAGACATTTGTGAAGTATTAAGACAAATAATAGCTAATTTTATTCCAGAGTTTGATCATAAGGAATTCATATATGATTTTGAAATCTTTGATGAAAGTTATTATGTTATGATGGATGAAGAAAAATTATATAGAGCTATCAATAATATTCTTGAGAATAAAGTAAAATATAATAAAGCTGGAAATGAAATTTTTATAAAAACAGAAATTATTGATGATAAATTTTATATTAGATTTTTTGATAATGGGGATACAATACCAGAAGAATATAAAGAAAGTATATTTAATCCATTTGTAAGAACTGATAAATCAAGAAATTCTAAGACTGGTGGAACAGGACTTGGACTGTCTATAACAAAAAGAATACTAAATAAACATAATGGTGATATAAAAATACTAGAAAGTGAAATAGGAACTAACTTTGAGGTATATCTTCCTTTACTTAGAGAATAGCTGAAGAAGTTAAAATATGAAAATAATATTTAAGGTATTTTTAATGTTACAACAACTATTAATTAATACGAATTAAATATAATTATTATTATAAGTACAGATTTCAGAATAATAATATTGGTGTTTACGGAAAAGGGTAGAGGAGGTAAAGTATTGGATTTAAATAAAAGATTAAATCAAATAAAAATAAGGGATATTATTATTATTTATTTATTTAGTACATTTATCGTTAGTGGAATAATATTTGGTATTGTAAAAATTAATCAAAAAGAGGTTGAAAATTTTATTTTAAATACATTAACTTTAATTTTACAGCTAGTAGTACTGATAATATTAGTATTAAAAATTAAGTTATCAAAGCAAGATATAATGTTCTTATATGAGGATTTCAAGAAAAAGATAGATAAAAGAGAGCTATTTAATGTTACTTTCATTAAGATATGTATAGCATTAGGTGGAGGTAAATTAATCATAAGTTTTCTTTATTTTATTGATCCAAGCATAGTAAATAATTTTATTTATGAATCAAGTTCATTGATAAATACATTTAGAAATTATCTATTAAATGTAGTACTACTAATGATGATAGCGCCAATTGTAGATGAGATTGTTTTTAGAGGTGTGATATTCAATAGGATTATACAAAAATTTAATTTGTGTGTTGGAATAATGGTATCATCTATAATTTATGCATCATTTTATGCTGGAAGCGGAATTGCAGGTGCTTTTGCTTTAGGGATAATTAATTGTATATTATATATTAAATATAGAAATATTTTAATTAATATTTTTGTGAATTTTATAAACAATGTTATTGTTTTAATTTCAGTATTACCGGTAGTTAATAAAAATGTAAATGATATGATAATAACGTACAGTAATGTAATTATAAATATTTTTTTTGGAAGCCTATTTTGTATTGGTGGAATTTATTTATTAATAAAATTTATAAATAAAAATAGTGATGTCTTAATTTCATATGATAAATATGTAAAAGCACATAAAGAATTAAATATAAAAACTTAAATAATAGTTTGATGTTTTCTTGATATAATTATAAAATTAAGTCTATAATAGTATATAAGGTTATTTATTGCCATTACTTATAAAGTAATGGCAATATTATTTGTATAAAGATAATATTTAAAGTTATATTTTACAATTTTATGCAAATAATATAAGTGAATTAATCAAAATAGAGGATAAAATGGGAGGCAATTATGAATTCTATAGAAAATAGGTTGGCTGAGGAGCTAGGAATAAAATTAAGTCAAGTTCAGAATGTAATAGGACTTTTAGATGATGGAAATACAGTTCCGTTTATTTCTAGATATAGAAAGGAAGCTACAGGGGGACTTTCAGATGAAATATTAAGAAAGTTATCAGAAAGACTTACTTATTTAAGAAATTTACAAGAAAGAAAAGCGGATGTAAGAAGACTTATAGAAGAGCAGGAAAAGTTTACAGAAGAAATAGGAAAAGCACTAGAAAAAGCACAAACTTTAACAGAGGTTGAAGATATATATAGACCGTATAAACCTAAAAAGAGAACAAGAGCAACTATTGCCCAAGGAAAGGGATTGGCTCCATTAGCTGAACTTATTAAAGAGGGGAAATTTACAGGTAATATAGATGAAGAAGCATCTAAGTATATTAATGAAGAAAAGGGAGTAAAATCTGCAGAAGAAGCTATATCAGGTGCTTTAGATATTATTGCTGAAAATATTTCAGATGAAGCAAAATATAGAAAGCACATAAGAAACCTTGTATTTAAAGAAGGTAAGATAGAATCAAAAGGAAGCAGTGATGAACCAACTCCTTATGAAATGTATTATGATTATTGTGAAGATGTATATAAAATACCACCTCATAGAATTTTAGCAATAAATAGAGGTGAAAAAGAAAAAGTATTAGCCGTAAAAATAGTTTTAAATGAAGATAAATCCATAACTTATCTTGAAAACAATATACTTACAGGAAATAATATTGTTGATGAAAAATTAAAATTAGCATTAAGAGATTCATATAAAAGATTAATATTTCCATCAATAGAAAGGGAAATAAGAAATGAATTAACAGATAAAGGTGAAGAAGGGGCAATAAAAATATTTAAAGAAAATCTAAAGGCACTTCTTCTTCAAGCGCCTATAAAGGGAAAAGTTGTTATGGGGTTTGACCCTGGGTTTAGAACAGGATGTAAAATTGCTATATTAGATGCTACAGGTAAATTCCTAGAAAATACAGCTGTTTATCCAACTCTTCCTAAAAAGGATATTGAAGGTACTAAAAAGACACTAAAAGCACTTATATCAAAATACGATGTTGATGTTATATCACTTGGAAATGGTACTGCATCAAGAGAATCAGAAGAAGTAATTGCAGAAATGATTAGTGAAATAAAGAAAGAAACAGGGAAAGAGCTTTCTTATGTAATAGTATCAGAAGCAGGGGCCTCAGTATACTCAGCCTCAGAACTAGCAACTAAGGAATATCCTGATTTAGATGTTACAGTAAGAGGGGCAATATCAATAGGAAGAAGACTTCAAGATCCTCTTGCAGAACTGGTAAAAATAGATCCAAAAGCAATAGGAGTGGGTCAATATCAACATGATGTAACGCCTAAAAAGCTTGAAGAATCATTAGCAGGAGTTGTAGAAGATTCTGTTAATACAGTAGGTGTAGATTTAAATATTGCAACTCCATCATTATTAACACATATATCTGGAATTAATGCATCAATAGCAAAGAATATAGTTGATTATAGAGATGAAAAAGGTGGATTTATATCAAGAAAAGAGCTTCTTAAAGTAAAAAGGCTGGGGCAGAAGGCTTATGAACAGTGCGCAGGTTTCCTTAGGGTATCAGAAAGCAAAGAACCTTTAGATAATACATCAGTTCATCCAGAATCATATGAAGCTGCTAAAAAAATAATAGAGGTACTTGGATACAATAAGGAAGACTTAAAAAATAAAAATCTTAATGATATAGATGAGAGAGCAGAATTAAAAGGACTTCACAAATTAAGTGAGGAAGTAGAAATAGGAGAACTTACACTAAAGGATATTATAAAGGAACTTAAAAAGCCTGGAAGAGATCCAAGAGAAGAAATGCCAAAGCCAATTCTCAAAACTGGAATTATAGAGATGAAAGATTTAAAGCCAGGCATGGTTTTAGCTGGAACAGTAAGAAATGTTTCGGATTTTGGTGCTTTTGTGGATATTGGAGTGCATCAAGATGGATTAGTTCACAAAAGCCAGATGGCAGATAGATTTGTAAAGCATCCATTAGATATTGTTAAAGTTGGAGATGTAGTAAAAGTATCTATTTTAGAAGTGGATGAGAAAAGAAAAAGGATATCATTAACTATGAAGGATATCAAAGAGTCGGAATAGTATAATTAATTAAAGTCTGGATTAAGTATTTATAATTGAAAGTATTGACTTAATCCAGATTTTTAATATATATTTGGAGGATATAAGGTGAATAGAGAAAAGTTTTATACCAATAGAAGAAATATTGTTTTATTAGCTACTTTATGTTGTTTTTTATGGGGAAGCGCTTATCCTGCAATAAAAGGAGGATATGAATTATTCAATATATCAGAAGGGGATATTCCAAGCAAGTTGATTTTTGCTGGATATAGATTTGCATTAGCAGGCATAATAGTTCTTTGGGTTCAAATCATTAGTAAAAAAAATATTTTTGTTTTAAATAAAAAAGAAATAGTTCAAGTTACATTGCTAGGAATATTTCAAACAACATTACAATATATATTCTTTTACATAGGACTTGCATATACAACAGGAATAAGGAGTTCTATAATAAATGGAACCGGAGCATTTTTTAGTATCTTATTAGCGCACTTTATTTATAAGAATGATAGACTTAATGTGAATAAGATTGTTGGATGTATTGTTGGATTTATAGGAGTAATTATAGTTAATTTAAATGGACAAGACTTTTTTGCAAGTTCTTTTTCCATTCAAGGTGAAGGCTTTGTTATGTTGGCAGCATTAATTCTTTCAGCATCATCAATTTATGGAAAGAAAATAACTCAGAATCAAGATGCATCTATTGTTACAGGATATCAATTATTTATTGGTGGATTAATTTTGTTATTATTAGGATATATATCAGGAGGATGTTTATCTGGTTTTACATTTAAATCTACAAGCTTACTAATTTATATGGCACTTTTATCATCAGTAGCATTTGCAGTATGGACTCAGTTGTTAAAGTATAATAAAGTAGGAATAATATCAATATTCAATTTTTTAGTTCCTGTCTTTGGAAGTTTGCTTTCAGCAATTTTTCTTGGAGAAAATATATTTGATATAAAGATACTAATATCATTAATTTTCGTCTGCTTAGGGATATATATGGTTTATAAAATTAAATAAAGTTAGAGTAAAAAAGTTTATCTTAGAATTATATAAAATGATTTTAAGATAAACTTTTTGTATAAATATTTTATTAAAAGAATGAAACACTATAAATAAGATATATTTTTATTTATAATGTTTTAATTGAAATATAAGCATTTTATATATATAATATTTATATAAAATAAAATATATCTTCAGGGCAGGGTGAAAATCCCTACTGGCGGTACAGCCCGCGAGCTATTTTAGCAGATTCGGTGTAATTCCGAAGCCAACAGTATAGTCTGGATGAAAGAAGGTAACCTATTAGGAAATATGAGTTTTTTGTATGTTTGTATTTGTGCCCTGATGTTTTTTTGCATCAGGGTTTATTTATTTTATAGGAAATTATATATATGATAATCAATGCGTACAAAATCATAAGCCTGATAAGCTACCCTAAGAAGATAATTCAGGGAGGCAGATTATGAACAATAAAACAAGTAAGCTTATTAAAATTTCTTTGTTATCGGCAATCGCACTAATACTTATGTATTTTGATTTTCCGGTAATACCCATATTTCCATGGCTTAAAATCGATTTAAGTGATGTGCCAGCATTGTTAGGAGCTTTTGGTTTTGGTCCTATTGTTGGAATATTAATAGAATTAATTAAAAATTTATTATATTTCTTTATAAAGGGAAGTAGTATAGCTGGAGTTATTGCTAATTTTATTGTTGGATCAGCACTAGTTTTACCAGCAGGATTTATTTATCATAGAAATAAGAGTAAGAAGAATGCAATTGTAGGAATGGTAGTTGGTCTACTTATAATGGAGGTTGCAGGAATCCTAGCTAATGTATATATATTACTTCCTTTATACGGAATGCAGATGTCACCAGAAGAATTAGCTAAGTATGTTACTGTGGGATTACTACCTTTTAATGGAGTAAAAGCCGCAATGGTAAATGTATTAACATATTTCTTATATAAAAGAGTATCAGTATCTATATTTAAAGCAGAACCTAATTTTGGTTCAGTCACAGATAAAAAAACAGTATAAATAAAAATTTGTAAAATAAAAATCTTAATCCTTACTTGTTTTAAAGGATTAAGATTTTTATTTTATATTAATTTATTCTAAGCCACATTAATAAAGCATTTTCCTTATTATCTTGATAATATTCTTTTCTTATACCATCAATTATGAAACCATGCTTTTCATAAACTGATATAGCAGCTTTATTGCTTTCTCTAACTTCTAATGTATATGCAGTACAGTTTTTCTCATTACAGTAGCTTAGCATTGATTCGATAAGCTTTGAGCCAATTCCAAGTTTTCTGTAATTAGGGTGTACAGCTACATTTGTTATATGAGATTCATCAACAATAATCCATGTTCCAATAAAACCTACAACTTTATTATCAATTTTAGCAACAAAATATTTTGCTAGTGAATTGTTCAATTCTTGTTCATATGATAATCTGCTCCATGGAGATGAAAAACTTAGATTACTAATTTCTAAAACATCATCAATGTCATTTTCATCCATAATACTAACATGTACATTCATTTTTTAGTTGCATCCTTTGTTCATATTCTCTTTCAGCTTGAGGTTTTTTTAAATAAAATGGCGTAGAGTTTGGATCATCACAAATTCCATTTTTCAACAATATGCTTCCTAATTCACCTAGAGCTGATGCACGTACAAGATTTAAATGATTAGGTGGAAAATAAGCGTTAGGACAATTTTTAATTAAATAATCTTTATATTTATCTAATCCATCTCCAATAAACATTACCTTTTCATTTTTTGATTTTAGTAACTCTATAAGATCATCTAAATCCAAAGCAGAGTAGTCTGTAAGTTTTTCAAGAGATACAACTTTTGTATCAGAATTAATATTAGATTTATATAAAGCTGTATATACGCTATTCCTTAATGCATCCATTACAGGACATATAAGACCGTCAAATTCAGATGCAGAAAAAGCTAAGGCATCAAGACTTGATATACTTACATAAGGTTTATTACTACCAAAGCTAAGACCTTTAACTGTTGCCATTCCTATTCTTAATCCAGTAAATGAACCTGGTCCTTTAGAAACAACATAACCATCTATGTCATTTACAGTAAGATTATTATATTTTAATAAATCTTCAATAATACTCATTAAAACAACTGAATGTTCTCTTTTATCATTTAGTGTAATTTCGCTTAATAAATTTTCATCTTTCATCAAAGCAACAGTAGCTACCTTGGATGAAGAATCTATAGCTAATGTAATCATAATTTCAGCTCCTTTATATAATTATATCTTTCTCCATAAGGAGTTAATGTAATTTTTCTATAACTTTCTCCTTTAGAAAGGTCCTTTTCTATATAAATATGAAGTAAGTCTTTTGGCAGTATTTCTTCAATATAATTTGCCCATTCTATAATTGAGACTGCATCTGAAAAAATGTAATCATCAAATCCTATTGCATAAATTTCATCAGGATCACTTACTCTATATACATCAAAGTGATTTAATTTTAAACGTCCACTATCATATTCATTAACAATTGTAAAAGTAGGACTTGTAATGTTATCATCTATATCAAGGCCTCTAGCAATTCCTTTAGTTATATGAGTTTTGCCAGTACCTAAATCACCAGTTAAACAGACTATATCACCTGGATTTAATAATTTTCCTAATTGTATTCCCAGTTTTGTTGTCTCTTCAACACTGTTAAATTCAAATTTCATAAAATACCTCCTAGGTATAAGATTTACACAACTATTGTTATGCATTTTCTTATTCTTTTATTGTATATCAAAATTCTATAAAAGCAAATTAAATAATATTTTGGGAGTTTTTTTTTACTTTTATATATACTACATTAAAATGTAATAATTTTGTATATATTTATTTGATATTAGTTGGTATAATAATATAAGATGTTAACTATAAATATTAATAAAAAAATGAGTATAATTAACTTATTAACTAAAAAGTACTAAAAAGCAATACTAGGAAGTGTTTATGGTACAGGAGGTGCTTTCCTTGAAAAAGATTACTTTTGCAATGGTTATAATAACTATTGTTTTGTCTTTGGGAATGAGTGTATTTTCAAGCCCATTATTAGCTAATACAGATAATACTTCAACAAACAGAGTAGAGAGTAGAGATAGATATTTAAATATAATGACAGTAAATAAACCACAATATGATATGGTAAAGAAAATAACCAAGGACAAGCACAATGTTGAGTATATGTTTACTGAAGGAAATGATATAAGAGATTTTAAATATAATAACGAAGTTATAGAAAATGTTTCAAACATGGATTTATTTATATATTCAGGTACTAGTTTTGAACCTTGGACAAATACTTTTATAGATGAACTTAAAAAAGGGAATCTTGGAATAATAAATATGGCAAGAGGTATAAGACTTTTAAATTATGAACAGGATGGAATCAGCAAAGAAAATCCTTATTATTTTAGTGGTATTGAAGAATATAAAATAGCATTGTATAATGCGAAGGCAGCAATACAAGATAGAGATCCTCAGAATAGAGATTATTATGAAGATAATTATAATGAAGCTATAAAGGACTTTGAAAAAAGGATAAAACATTATGATAGAAAAATAAAACAGCTTAATGGATTTACTTTTATAACATTAAGCAATGATTTTGATTATTTATTAAAAGATCTTGGACTTAACATTGTAAAGCTTGATAATCATGAATTAAGTGAATTTATAAAAATAAATAATTTAGATATAAATAAAGTAGTAGTAATTGAAGATGGAGAAAAGCCATCAGGTTTAGACTTATCACCATATTATTCAGTTAAACTATGGAAGTATTATGGAAAGATGTCTTTTGATGATTTGATAGAGTATAATGTAAATGAATTAAGTAAATTTGCAAAAGATGAACCATCAAAGGAAGATAGCAAGTCAGAAAAGACTAGTGCATCTGCACAACATAGTCAAAAAGTATAATTTTTGTATTTATATTTATAATGATTTTATATCAAAAGATTAAATCATTATAAATATAATAAAAAAATATGTTGCATTGTTTGAAAATTTAGTATATAATAATTTTTGTCTTAGGGGTATGGCTCAACGGTAGAGTAGTGGTCTCCAAAACCATTGGTTCTGGGTTCAAATCCTAGTGCCCCTGCCAGAATTGTCGTAGCACGTTGTGCTACGGCTTTTTTTATATTTAAATATAAATATTGATAAAGTTAATATTTCATAGGATTGAGAATTTATAAAAAACATATAAACCATAATGTATTGAAATTTTTGAGTGTAAAATAAATAAAAAGGGTGGTTTTATGGACAAGAATAAATTAAAAGAAATTAAAGAACATGGAACTGAGAATTTTCCCTGTGGATTTTATTTAAAAAGCAGCAATAAAGATAAACTTCTTGTAAAACATCATTGGCATAGTGAACTTGAAATGATTTATTTAAAAAAAGGTAAATATGTTGTAGAAATAAATATGGATAAACATATAATTGATGATGAATGTTTTTGTTTTATAAATAGTGAGGAACTTCACTATATTGATTCAACATTTCCATATAGTGAAAGTGCAGTTGTTTTTGATTTGAGAATGTTGAGTTTTGACATGATAGATTCAATACAGATGAAGCTTATCCAACCGATGCTTAATGGAAATTTAAAGCTTCCATCTTTTATACATATTGAGAATGATTTTTCTAAAAAAATATTACATGAATATAAAAATATATTAAAGGCTTTTAAAGATGAAGGTCCTCTTTCGCAAGAAATAGAAGGGAATAGGGCTGAAAATCTTTCATCGCAAATAAAAATTAAAGCATCACTTCTTAATATTTTAGCATTGCTATATGAAAATGAGTTAATTGTAAACAATACTTCTGAAAGTGAAAATTATAAGGTAGAGTATATAAAAACTATAATATCTTATATTCAAAAAAATTATAGTGAAAAGATATATATAAAAGATATGGCTAGACAAATTAATATGAATGAACAGTATTTTTGTAGGTTTTTCAAATCAATGATAGGAAGATCTCCAATTGAATATCTTAATGAATATAGAATAAAAAAGATTGAAGAATTATTAATTAGTACAGACAGAAAAGTTATGGATATATGTCTTGAATGTGGATTTAATAATATGGGCAATTTTATAAATGTATTTAAAAAATTTACTGGAATGAGCCCAATAAAATATAGACAGGAATTTAAGAATAAAAAGTCATAATAACATAATTTTAAATCATAAATACATAAGAAAAAAAATATAAAACTCATTAATATATAATTATAGGATTTATATTATAAGTAAAAATAAAGAAATTATTTTATATATTAGGGAGGCAAATTATGAATTTATGTAAAGGAAAACATGAGGTGTTTGGAAAAATAAAAAATTATGAAGTTGATGGAAATAAAGTAATAATCAAATATGAAAATATAGATGCAATTATATCAATTATTAGTGACGATATTATTAACTTTTTTGTTCCGCTATTTAGAAAAGAAAGAATTTCTAAAGCGGTAGAAAATATAGAGTTACTAAAAGATGATGAATTAAATTTTGATATAAAAGAGTTGGAAGGTAAAATACAAATTACTACCAATAAACTTATAGTAAAAGTACATGATGAATTTATAGTTGATATATATGATTCTAATGAAACTTTGCTATGTAGTGATTATAGAGAAAAAAGCGATCCATTTAAAAGAAGATATGGAGATTATCAGCTTGCTGAAGCAGAAGGACACTCAACAAGCAGAGATTCAGAATATAAGGTTTATGTTGCGAAGAATATGGAAGAGGATATGTATTTTTATGGATTTGGTGAAAAGACAGGCCATTTAAATAAAAAGGGATATCACTATGTAAATTGGAATACTGATAATCCTGCACCACATGGAGAAACTTTTGACAGACTTTATCAATCAGTTCCGTTTTTTATAGGTTTAAAGAAAGATAATGCTTTTGGAATATTTTTTGATAATCATTTTGAGACACATTTTGATATGGGAAGAGATAATTCAAAATATTATTATTTTTCAGCAGTAGACGGTAATCTTGATTATTATTTTATATATGGACCTAGTATAAAGAATGTTGTAAGTGGATATACAACTCTTACAGGTACTATGCCTATGCCGCAGAAATGGACTCTTGGTTATCAACAGTGTAGATGGTCATACGATAATGAAGAAAGAGTTATGGAAATTGCAGAGAATTTTAGAAAAAGAGATATACCGTGTGATACTATTTACTTGGATATTGATTATATGGATGGATATAGAGTGTTTACATGGGATAATGAAAGATTTAAAAATCCAGAAGATATGATTAAAAAGCTAAAAGAAATGGGATTCAAAGTAGTAACTATTATAGATCCAGGAGTTAAAGTGGACAAGAATTATAAAATTTATAAGGAAGGTCTTGAAAATAAATATTTCGCAACCGATAAGAATGATATTACTTATGTGAATGAAGTGTGGCCTGGAGATGCTGTATATCCTGATTTTTTAAATTCCAATGTAAGAGAGTGGTGGGCAGATAATCAGAAGATAATGATGGATGCAGGGGTAAGTGGAATATGGAATGATATGAATGAACCTGCAAGCTTTAGGGGGCCGCTTCCTGATGATGTAATGTTCAATAATGATGGGATACCCGTTGAACATAGAGAGGCGCATAATGTTTATGGTCATTTTATGGCAAAAGCAACCTATGAAGGTATAAAATCATCAATCAATAAGAGACCATTTATAGTAACAAGAGCAGGTTATGCTGGTACGCAGAAATATTCAACTGTATGGACAGGAGATAATCAAAGCACATGGGAACATTTGAGAATGTCAGTTCCGATGCTTATGAATATGGGGTTAAGTGGAATGACTTTTTGTGGTACTGATGTAGGTGGATTTGGTCATGATTGTAGTGCAGAGTTATTAAGTAGATGGGTTCAAGTAGGAGCATTTACTCCACTATTTAGAAATCACGCTGCAATGGGAACAAGAGATCAGGAGCCATGGGCATTTGATAAAGAAACAGAAGATATTAATAGAAAATATATTAAACTTCGTTATAAATTAATACCATATATGTATGATACAATGTGGAAATGTAGCAATAGTGGATCACCATTTTTAAAGCCTTTATTATTCGATTATCAAAATGATAAAAACACATATGAAATTAATGACCAATTCATTTGCGGTGATAATATTTTAGTTGCACCAGTATTAGAACAAGGCGCAAAATGTAGGATGGTATATCTTCCAGAGGGAAATACATGGATAGATTATTGGACAAAAGAAGAATTCAAGGGTGGACAATATATAATTAAGAATACACCATTAGATGTATGCCCAATATTTATAAAAGGTGGTACTATAATCCCAATATGTGAAGAACAAAATTATATTGGGGAAAAGGAATTAAATAAATTAACAATGGAACTTTATTTGAGTTCTGATAAAACAAATAGTACTTATAATCATTATATTGATGATGGAGAAAGCTTTAAATATGAAAATGGAGAATATAATATTTATGAGATAAATGTTGAAGAAAATGATAACATAAATATATCTATAAATATACTAAATAACAAGTTTAATGATAATTATGATAGTATAGAAATAATGTTTATAAACTGGTCTGGTAAGGATGTTTTTATAAATAATGAAAAAATTAAAGTGGATAATAACAGAATATTAATCAACAAAAGTAAATTAAACTGTGATTAAAATTAAAAAAATAATAAAAATTGTGGATAAAATTTATAACTATCTTAATCATTAAGAGAGAAGCAAAATAATGGATTATTTTATTTAGCTGTTATATAATATAGTTTATAAAATATATTATTGGGGTGAAGTTTATATGTTAAAAGTTACAAAAACAGATAAGGCTCCAGCAGCTATAGGTCCATATTCTCAAGCTGTTGCCTTTGGAGATTTATTATTTACATCAGGTCAAATTGCTTTAAATCCTGAAAATGGAGAAGTTGTAGGAAGTACTATTGAAGAACAGGCAGAACAAGTAATGAAAAATATTTCAGCTATATTAGAAGCTAATAATATTGATTTTAATAATGTTATTAAAACTACATGCTTTTTAGCTGATATTGCTGATTTTACAAAATTTAATGAAATATATGCAAAATATTTTATAAGCAATCCTGCTCGTTCATGTGTTGCAGTTAGAGAACTTCCTAAGTCAGTATTATGCGAAGTTGAAGTAATTGCTCATATTTAATTTACAATAGAATAAATATGTTAATTTATAAAATAAAAAATTACCAGAATTGATTTCTGGTAATTTTTTTATTTTTTATATTATGTCCAACAATAAAACTTATTTTATTAGGCATTTTTTAACTCTGTAATGAGCTCATCAATTAATTCCTTAACTGTTGTCATTTTATTTAGTCTATATGCATTTTCTCCACAGAATATAAGACCTTGATCTATATCTCCTTTAACAGCATTTATAAGAGCCTTACTTATACAGTAAGGAGTATTTGCTGGGTTACAAGGAGTAAGGCAGTTATAACAATGAGTTATTTTCTCAGGTCCTAGAGATGATTTTTTTACAAATTCATTTCTAAGAGCTCTTCCTGGCATTCCTACAGGACTTTTAACTATTTGAATATTATCTTTATTGCAATTTAGATAAGCGTTCTTAAACTCTTGTGAAGCATCACATTCTTCAGTTACAACAAATCTTGTAGCCATTTGAACTCCACTTGCTCCTAATTTCAAATAGTGAGCAATATCATTGCCATCGAAAACTCCGCCACCAACAACAACAGGAATTTTTTTATCATATTTTTCTTCGTATTTTCTTACTTCATCTATAACATCAATTACAGTTTTATCAAAATCAAAATCTTCATCATTTAATTCATCAAGTTTGAAACCTAGGTGTCCACCAGCTTTAGGTCCTTCTATAACAACAAGGTCAGGAGCTACATTATCGTGCTTATCCCAAAGTTTAAGAATTACCTTTGCGGCTTTTAAAGAAGAAACTATTGGAGCAATTTTTACATCATGTCCTTTTACTATTTTAGGAAGCATTGTAGGAAGTCCAGCACCTGAAATTATTAAATCTACACCTGCATCTAAAGCAGCTTTAATATGTTCTTCATAATTATTTGTTGCAACCATGGCATTAATTCCAATTATACCGTTTGGAGCTTTAGATTTTGCAAGAGCTATATGTTTTTTTAAAGACCTTAAGTTTGATTCAAGTGGATTTTTTTCAAAATCTGGCTCATTATAACCTAACTGAGCTGCGGAAATTATACCTATACCACCTGAGTTTGCTACAGCAGAAGCTAATTTAGATGAAGATACACCTATTCCCATACCACCCTGAATTATTGGAACTTCAGCATTTAAATTTCCGATTTTAAGAGAATTAAATTTCATTTCACATATATCCTTTCGCTAAATAATTTTGATTGTTAAATATTTTGATTATCAAACTAATTGTAATTATATTATAAAATAATCTAGTGATTTAAACAAGAAAAATTATATAATAATAATTTATTTATAAGAATATTTAGAAGTTTGGGTTATATTTTTCAGAAAATCTTAATAAATTTATATTATGGTTAATGATGAAAAATTATATTATATAGTTGAATTTGATAGAAAGTAATATATATTGAAAAATAATGTTGACAACTAATGTTTAATTATGATAAAATAACAAATGTCTTAGGGGTATGGCTCAACGGTAGAGTAGTGGTCTCCAAAACCATTGGTTCT
>OGIT01000029.1_pt1 | contig 123100 bp, 112 predicted proteins | sample 1571881 | NCBI WGS metagenome assembly OGIT01 (sample SAMEA2582101, study PRJEB24529) | metagenome | biome: Human gut stool | place: China | collected 2011 | reverse complement strand
ATTCATCGTAATTTACTAAATGTCCATCAAACTCTGGTCCATCAACACAAGCAAATTTAACTTCTCCTCCAACAGTCACTCTGCAGGCACCACACATGCCTGTACCATCAACCATTATAGGATTTAAGCTTACTGTTGTTGGAATTTCAAGTTCTTTAGTTAATGCAGACATAAATTTCATCATTATCATTGGTCCTATTACAACTGCATGATCATATTTTTTTCCCTGATTTTTAACTAAATCTGTTAAGCAATCAGTAACTCTTCCATTAAATCCATATGATCCATCATCTGTTGCAACATATAAATTTCCACTTACAGCTTTTAAGTCTTCTTCGTATATAAGTAAATCCTTAGTTCTGCTTCCCAATATAACATCCACATTAACCCCGTGTTGTTTCATCCATTTTACCTGTGGATATACTGGTGCAGCACCAACTCCCCCTGCTACAAATAATATGTTTTTCTTCTTCAAATCTTCTAAATCTTCATTTACAAATTCACTAGGCTGTCCAAGTGGACCAACAAAATCGCTTACATATTCCCCAGCTTCATATTGCGCTAATTCTTTTGTACTTTTGCCTACTGTTTGAAAAACAATTGAAACAGTCCCTTTTTCTTCATCATAATCTGCAATTGTCAATGGAATTCTTTCACCTTTTTCATCATTTTTAATAATAATGAACTGACCTGGCTTTGCAGATTTTGCTACTCTTGGAGCTTCAATTTCCATTAAAAATATATTTCCAGTTAGCTCCTTTTTGCTTATTATTTTATACATTCTATAGCACCCCTTTGTATAATGTTAGGTTGTAAGGTCTTTAACCTTATTATATAGTTTACACTATTATGTATAAATTTCAAATTATTTTTTTGAAAAAGATGTATCTTCTATAAAATTTTATGATAAATTTTTTTCATCATTTTACCAAAACAAAAATGCAGGTACATACCTGCATTATATTGGAAATGATATTTTTATTTGTGTTGATATATGATTATATTTAAAAAGCATTTTCCCACCATTTTTAATTACAGATTTATTTATACCTACAAGTTTATCTCTTAATCCATCAATAAGACTATAATCTCTTAGTGCTCCTTCTTCTATTATTCCACTACCTTCAACCTTAATAATTATATTATCAATTGAAATATATGTTGTTGCTAATATTATTCCCTTTTCATTAATTAAATTTGCTAATGCTTTTCCAACTTCTGAAATTATTCTAAGTAATTCCTCTTTATCCACATTTATATTATTCAAATATGTATTTTCTTCTATTGCTACATGTATACCTTTATTCAAAATTGGTTCAAATGCTTCTCTTATTATGGAATTTTCTAAATTATCTACTATTACACCACTTGAAACAGATTCATTCATATCTACAATTTTATCTATAGCTTCCTTTAAATTTTCCCATCTTTGTAGCAAAAACAAGCCATATAAATATGATATCTGTGCTCCATAATCATGTTTTATTTTTCTCAATTCATCATTTTTTATTTCCATCTCTTTATTAAGTTGATCTAAAATATAAGATTTATTTATAACCTTTACTAAATAATTAATTAGTATAATCATTGCAATATATATAAAGAATGTTAATATCATCTTTATATTTTTAACTTTTGATGATTCACAATAAAACAAACCAATAAAAGCATCACACGCAAAAGTTCCACCTATAAATAATCTTGTTATTATTTTATCTTCTGATATTGTTTTTATAAAATCTCTTATCTTATCCTTTTTCTGCATACATAAATATATAAGAATAAGTATTACTATATTCTCAAGGAAGTTGTATTTACCAAATGTAGCTATACTATACCTTGACAATATATATTCATTTATCCCTAAATTTATATTTGAGTAAATGCACAATAAATAATATCCAAAAGAAAATGCTATTAATGGATTTAAAGTTTTCTTATCATACACACAAAATACAACAACTAATTGAAATAAATGAAAAAGTATCAATTCAAAAAAATCATTATTAATGTATAACTGAATACATTCACCTATTAATAGTATACTAAAAAAATATACTATTAATTTAAACGTTTTTTTCAAATATAGAATTTCTGTACATTTATAAATTAAAATTGAAAAAAATATTGTCTTTATAAATGTACTAAATATATATAATATAAAATTATCATTTATCATTATTAATCCCCTAATTATACATTATTACATTTAGCAGGTAGCACAATCTTAAAAATCGTCTTAAGTTCTGTACTAATAACTTCAATTGTCCCATTGCTATTTTCTATAAGCTCTTTAACAATACTTAATCCATACCCATGAGAACTATCACTATTTTCCTTAGTAGTAAAACCATGTTCAAATATCTTTCTAATATTTTTTTCTACTATCATCGGACCATTATTTTCTATTTCTATCCCTGCTTGCATGTTTATTTTGTATATTCTTATATTTATTGTTGGATTTTTAATCTCTTCTAATACTCGTACTGCATTATTCACTATATTGGTTATTATTCTATATAGTTCTAATTCATTCATTTCAATAAGTGAAATATCAAATCCATTTTCATAATTAACTTCTATGCCTTTATTAATAGCATTTTTAGCAATAATATTTATTAATGATGTTTCATCATTAATGCTTTTTTCACATACAGCATCTTCATTCCCATTAATTATTTCTTTTAAAATTATTCCTACTTGCTCTTTATGACCCAAAGAATACATTTTCTGCAAATACCCTATTACTCCTGCATGTTTATCTTTTATATTTTTTAATTCTAAATTTTTTGCTTCTAAACGTTTATTAACTTGAAAAACTTTTTTTGATCTTGTATATAATATAAAAAAATAAAAAGAAGTTATTAATATAAACATTTGACCTATAAGTAAAGAAAGATCTATAAAAAACGGTCCTTCATTGAAAAAATTACCATTACTAATAGCCACTATAAATTCTATTATAAAGCTACTGGTTATTATAGAATTAGTGTATTTATTTTGATTGAAGTAATTACATATTTTTTTTATTCTCAAACTATATATAGCTGATAAAAAAATATATAAAATAAAGTAAATTTTTGTAATAAGCAAATTTTTATCGCCTTGATAATCACTAAAACTTATACAAAAATTTAATCCATTTACAATCATAATCACCATAATACAGTTAAATATATAAAATATAGAACAATTTATAATTCGATTTTTTTTATCATGGTCATATAGATAATAAACCATTATCATTACTATAAAATGCCAAAAAATATTTAGTATGCTTAAAGACTCTGTTATTTTAACTAACCAGTAACTAATTACAAACATAACTATAGCCATTATACAATTATTTTTTAATTCTCTTATTTTAGAGGAACATGATACTGTATATTGAAATAAAATTGTCTGTATTATGGTTAGTATTACATCTAGGATTTCCGGCATAATATTTTCCCCCTAAGTTGTCTATTATCTCTTAAATTATAATTCTTTTCTTGTAAATTTTCAACTTTTATTCCATATAATCGTATATAGTAGAATATATTACAATAACTTCTATAGTCATGGATTAATATATTTTTCTACATTCTTCTTTGAACTTGTTGTAGTGAACATTGAACAATGTTAATATTTAAATGTTCAATAATTGAACTGAAATTTATTGAATAGTTAAATATTTTAATCTTGGAGGTTTTTAAAATGGAAGATATGTCTTATTGGAAAGAAGTTTGGGAAAGAAAGGGACGTGGTAAAACAAATAATTTAGAAGAACTAGATGGATATGAAGATACTACAGCTAATGTAAAAGAAATTGCTCAAAATATTATAAAAGAACTTGATATAAAAGAAACTGATAAAGTACTTGAAGTTGCATGTGGTGCAGGTGGACTAGCTCAATACATAAACTGTGCTCAGTACGTAGGTATTGATTATTCTGAAACTTTAGTACAACGTCATATAGAGTTACTTAATAACTCTGTGTTACACGGTGAAGCAAACGACTTAATTTTTAAAGACAAAAGCTTTGATAAGGTATTCTGTTTTGGTGCTTTTCATTACTTTCCTAATCTTGAATATGCAACTAAAGCTATTAATGAATTAAAGAGAGTTGCTAAAGAAGCAGTCTTTATTGGTGATCTTCCTATGAACTCTCATCGAGATACTCATCTACTTTATACAAAGGATTTTTTTGATGGTTGGAAAATAACTGATGGATTCTATAATCCTTGTCGATTTAATGTTTCTTTAAAATTAAAATAAATATAATTTTCAAGTCAAAAGCTGAAATCAATATTGCATTGATTTCAGCTTTATGTAATAAAAATTATTTTATAGATTTTGCCTATCTATTATTTTTCATTGATTCAGGCATTTTTTCTACTCCAAAACTACAAACTGAAGCTTTTGAAGCTGTCATTGATGTTTCAGTTGCTTTCTTTAATAAGTTACTTAATACTTTTTTCATTTCCATAACTCTCATCTCCCTTATTTTTATCATATATCTATTATATATATTTTTTTCTTTAAATTCAATCTTTTTATTACATTTATGGTAATTTTTTTATTCTTTTATATATTTTTCATTGTTTTCTATCAAATCTCATATTTATATAGATAAAAATTAGTACAATTCACTTATATAGCATAAACTTTAATACTTACACAAATTTGCATAAAAAATCGCAAAAACTTATGTAAATAATAAATACATAAGTTTTTGTGATACTCTTATTTTATTGATAAAAAATATTCTTCTAAAATCTCAATAAACTTTCTCATATTCTCAGGATATATATCTCCAATATTAGCTATTCTAAAAGTATTTTTAGATGATACTTTACCAGGATATATTGTAAACCCCTTCTCATATAAATAATTATGAAGACTATCAAAGTTATATCCTTTAACTTCCGGTTCTACTATGGATGTAAGAAGCATTGATGATTTTTCTTTCGGTACAAGAAGCTTTAAATCCAGTTTTTCTAACCCCTCCCAAAGTATCTCGCAGCATTTTACATATCTTTCATATCTTCTTTCTATAGTTTCTGCTTTTGTTTCTATTATTGCCTGCTTCAATGCATATAGTACTTGTACCGGAGGAGTAAACCTCATTTGATAGTTTTTCTGAAAATATTCGTACTGATTATACAAATTTAAATATAAATTTCTTGGTTTAATGATTTTTGTATTAACCAATAATTCTTTTTCAGCTATTACAAAACTTACTCCAGCCATTCCTTGTATACACTTATTTGAACTTGATGCTAGGTATTTAATATTTGAACTCTTCATATCTATTGGTATGCCAGCAAATGAACTCATTCCATCAACTAAAAAATCAATATTATATTTGCTACATAATCCTCCAACTCTATGTATATCATTCAAAATTCCTGTTGTTGTCTCATGGTGAATTACTGCAATGTGACTTATTATTTTAATTTCATCATCTTTATTTTTAATATTATATCTTCCAACAATTCCTTTATAGTCATTTAATTTATTTTTAATAGATGTTTTCTTTGTATTATATTCTGATATTATCTGTTCCAATTTTATAAAATCAATTCCATTTACAGGAGAACCTATGAATTCTATAAAATTCAAATCATATATTTCTGCCATTTCACATATTCTTTTCCCATATGCTCCATTATTAATTATTAGTAATATATCTTTATCTACAACTGAACTTATCATAGCTTCAACGGCAGCAGTTCCTGAACCCCCAAATAATACAGTTGTATACTCATCATCATGTGCAACTAGATTAGTCAATTCCTTTGATACAAATTCCATAACTTGTCCAAATTCTTCTTCCCTCGGGCATATATCAGGGACAACCTGAGCATTTTTCACTGTATCTGTAGTGGTTGCTGGTCCTGGATTTAATAATATATTCCTTTTCACAACACTATACCTCTTCTCTTATTTTAGTATGATTTCTAAAATTACTGTCTTATAAAGTTCATAAAAGCTTCTTTATTTTCAATTGGAGTTTTATTTGGCCTACCCAAATCTTTGCGTGCACCTTTCCTCACTTTTATTTCTAATAATGCTGGTCCTTTGCACTCACGTATTATTTGAGAATATCTTTTAAGTTCCTCTTTTGTTGAACATGAATACACCTTAACATATCCACTAGCTTCGGCAATCATTGGTATGTTAATATTCAATCCTACAGTATCTTGCCCACCTACTGAGTCATGGGCACCATTATTAAATAAAATATGTTTAAAGTTTTCAGTTTTCTTATTACCTATAACAGGTATTCCTCCCAAATGCATCAACATAGCACCATCACCATCAAAACAATAAATCTCCCTACTTTTTTCAGTCATAGCAATACCTAATGCAATTTGTGATGCATGTCCCATCGATCCAACTGTTAAGAAATCTCTATTATGCTCCTGCTTTTTCTTATCTCTTAATTCAAATAGTTCTCTAGATATCATTCCTGTAGTTGATACAATAACAGAACTATCATTAATACTATCGAGTATTGTTTCAATTGCCTCTTCACGGCTCATTTCAAAATCATTATATATACTATTTTTCAATTCATATTCTTTAAAAGCATTTTTCTTTACTACAACTGCATAAGGTTCATTTGTTTCTCTCATATAGTCACATGCCTTATCAATAATTTCTTCAGCTTGATTATTTTCTGTGAATTCATCAATAACAGAATACTTTATATTTAGTAACTCTAAAGTTTCTAGTGTAATCATTCCTTGTTTTTTATGCTGTGGCTCATCTTTTTTTCCAGGTTCTCCTCTCCATCCTACAAGAAGAAATACCGGTATATTATATACGAGCTTGTCATCAAGAGATGCAATAGGATTAACTATGTTCCCAAGACCAGAATTCTGCATATAAACAAGACCTATTTTTTTTGAAGCAAGATAATATCCACTTGCTATACCAACTGCATTCCCCTCATTTGCAGCTAATATATTTTTATCTTCATGTGTAGTATCCTTTATATATGCACAAAATGATTTTAAAAGTGAATCTGGAACACCTGTAAAAAATTCAATTTGATTTTTTATAAGTTTTTTATAGAATTTATCAACATCAATCATATATATCCCCTTTTCATTAAATAATAATTTTAAATTTTTCTTATTTTAATGCAATTAAGTTCTTTTTCTTCTATTTCCCTCCAGGGATTAATGTAAGAATTTCTTTTATAGGCATACAATTTTCTGATGCTTCTTTTGATCTTTCATTTTCCAATATACTCTTTGCTGTATTTACCATTGCTGGATATGCACTTCTTATTAAATGATTTGCGTATATTATTACACTTATCCCCAATTCAACAAGTTGTTCTTCCTTCATGAAATTATATGATGTAGGTACAACAATAAGCGGTACCCTTCTTTCAAGCTTTGCATATTTTTCACAGAATTCTATAATTTCAGTTCCATCTTTTTCTTTGCTATGAATCATGATTCCATCAGTTCCAGCTTCAATATAAGCCTCTGCTCTTTTTATTGCATCATCCATGCCAGCTTTTGCAATAAGGCTTTCTATTCTTGAAATAATCATAAAATCACTTGTTACTCTCGCTTCTCTTCCTGCTCTTATTTTTTCACAAAAATGCCCTATTGTATCTTGTGTCTGCTTTACTTCAGTTCCAAAAAGAGAATTTTTCTTAAGACCTGTTTTATCTTCAATAATAATAGCCGATACTCCAAGTCTCTCAAGAGTCTTAACTGTATAAACAAAGTGTTCTATTTGTCCACCTGTATCTCCATCAACTATAATAGGCTTTGTTGTTACTTCTAAAATATCATTTATTGTATTAAGTCGTGATGTTAAATCAACAAGTTCTATATCAGGTTTTCCCTTAGCTGTTGAATCACAAAGAGAGCTTATCCACATTCCATCAAACTCTCTTACCTTTCCATCTTTCTCTACCTTAGTTTTTTCTACAATCAATCCAGTCAGACCATTATGAGCTTCTAAAATTCTTACAGGTTTTTTAGAATAAATACGTTCTTTAAGACTTTTCATCCTCATCTGTGGAGTTATTCCTATTTCCATTAAATCTTGATCAAGTTTTGAAATAGACACTCCTTTTGTATATGGAACTTCTATAAGCTTTCCACCATATGTGTTTAATGCATTAATCACATTCTCTCTTAATTCTTTTTGTTGACCTTCCTTCCAGTCATCTCCATGCACAACATACTCCGGTCTTACTTTTAATATATTTGATACTTGATCCAATGTATCTTGTGGTATAACTTCTATAACTCCTTTTATATTTTCAATAACTTCTTTTCTTTCATCATACTTCATTATTGGATTTCTCCAATACCCTCTTATAACATCATCAGTATGAAGACCAACGATAACATCTCCTAAATTTCTAGCTTGATTAATTACATTTAGATGACCTTGATGCACAATATCAGCACTCATTGCCATATATACTTTTGCCATAACTTTTCAATCCTCTCCACAAATAATAATTTATAAAAATATCTTATACACTTATTTTTTCTAATCTGGGTAAAACTAATTTTTCAACTCTTTCCAATTGATTTTTATCATCAATTTCTCCCCACACTAAATTGTCAATTTTTAAATATCCAACTCTTCTATTTTTTGCCGCATCAAAAATGGCATTTTCATAATCATATTTACTGATTATTTTATTTGTTTCTTCATAGCATTCAATATCATATTTTAAATTATTCACAAACTTTCTATACTCTTTTATCATCTCTTTATATAAAGCTAAAGAGATCTTTGATATTCCAACAAGTTCACCATATACATCTTTAATATCATTTATATTTTTTGAGACTTTATAAAGATTACCCTCTCTTACTTCAACATAACATTCATCTCCAGAATTAGTTTTTCCACTAAGAAGAATACAGTCATCTTCATAAGACATGGCTGTTCTCATAAGACCATAAACTTCATAAATAAGATCACTTTCCAAAAGTAAAAAATCTTCTTTCAATTCATTTTCTAAAATTGAAAGTGAAGTCATACTACCAGTTGTTCTATAACGTCTATTTCTTCTTGTCTCAATATAATTATATTTTTCTGCAAGCTTGTCATAATGTTCATGTAAGTGACCTGTTACTATATATATCTTTTCAATTCCTATACTTCTTAACTTTTCTATTGATCGTTCAATAAGAGTTTTTCCATTTATACTCAAAAAACCTTTAGGTATAGAATCATCTGTTACTTCATATAATCTTGATCCCATTCCAGCTGCTAAAATAACAGCCGTCTTTATTCTACTCATACTTACCTCCTTTTATTTTTACATTATCTTATAATTTTGTATTTAAGTTCATTTTTTGAACAGTTTTATATTAACACCTTTCAATGTTCAAAACAATATGTTCAAATTCATTTAATTACAATAAAAAAATCGCCAAGGCGACTATGTTATATACATTTCATAAATAATAAAAAATACTCCTTTTACAGCAATAGCGTTTTATACACTATTTACTATAAAAAGAGTATTTATATTAAAGATTATTTTCTAATAATTATCTGGATTATACTGCTGGTTTTATAAGATTTTTTAATCCACTTACTTCTTTAGAATAAGCTGATGGTTGTGTAACTTGATTTTGAGTATCTTCTAAAAGCATAGTCTGTAATTCCACTTGTGTAAGTTTAATTGAATTAGTTGGAATTGTTATATCTTTAGCTTCTGCTTTAGTGCTTGTACCAGTTACATTTAATGATATATTACCTAAATCCTTGATTATTAAATTTAATCCTAGGTCTGTAGTATACTTGTCATCTCCAAAAACTTCTTTTGAAGTTATGTTAGAACCTGCAATATATTGCTTTATTCCTTCAAGTCCACTAGTAAATGCTTCACTGTTAATTTGATCCTTTATTTGTGACATATCTGCATCTGTAAGTCCTAATTTAAAAGTGTTATTTATGTTTTGTAAATTATTAGATGCAGCCTTAACTCCTTTAGCAGCTAAATCAACTACTTCATTACTATTAAGATTCATAGTATATTCTCTACCATTCTGAACATATGGTAAATCTATATCACTATCTCCAAAGACTGTTTTAACAAGATTAGCCATTGCTTCTGGTTCATTTGTTAATGCTTTCATAGCTGCCATATCCATACCTGTATCGATACCTATATAATCAGCCTTTAAATCTTTCAATCCCTTAGGAACTTCTAATCCGCTATTAGTATATATACCTTCATAATAGCTCTTGTTTATATAGCTTACTCCATTATCAACATATACCTCTATTGATGGTATTTTTATGTTTAATGAACTCTCAGATGTTGTGAAATCAACTTTTGCATATGCCTTATCTCCTGTTGTATATCCAGTTGATGTAAAATTCATCTCTTCTTTCATACCTTGTATATCCATAGATATTTTTCCTGTAACTTCAGATGATGTCGCTTCCCATTTTGCAGTTTTTGCAAGTTCCTCACCATAATTTAATGTAGTCTGGCTACACCCTGCTAAACTTGCCATACTTAACACGGTTCCCATTATAAGAGCCACTGTTCTTTTTAATTTCATTTCAATCCCCCCAGATTATAAATATTTTGACTCATGCAATTAGATGCATTTAATCATACGTACTGGCTTTTATATAATACGTATAATTTCATTATACAGAAGTTTATAGAATATATGTTAATTTTTATACAATATATCCTTAACTTTTTCTTAATTTAATTCTTTTAATCTTTTTTCTTTAAAATTTAATTTTTATATAATATTTTTAAAATTATTCATATTCCTAATTATAAATTAGAATTGATCAAAATTTAATGTATACTAACAAAAAGAAAAAGCTATACTCAGACCTTTTATAAATCTGAATATAGCTTCTAAAACATATTATTTTACCCATGCTCCTGTTGAATCTACTTTGTATGATCCTACATATGAATTTGTTACCATTGCTCCATTAGCTGGATTTAAGTAATACCACTTTCCATTTGAGTAGTGCCATCCTGTAAGCATTGCTCCACTGTTATCAAGCAAATACCATTGTCCACTCATATAAATCCATCCAGTTGCCATATTACCATCTGCACCTAGGTAATAGTATTTTCCTGAATTATTATCAAAAAACCATTGACTTGTCAAAGGTTTTCCTAACGAATCATAATACTGCCAATTTCCATTATTCATGACCCATTGATTTACTTTTGAATTAGTTGGCTGATAATTTGGCTGAGTTGAAATAACCGGACTAGATGTAACTGGATTATATTGATTAGAATCATTTGTGTTTATATTATTATTTACATTAGAGCTTGTACCATTAGATGTTTCTCCTCTATAAATATTTAGAGTATAAACTCTAGATTCATCCTCATCTTCATCTTCCACTTCAATTTCAATAGTATTTTTACCTTTACTTAAGGATACTTCTTCTTTATAGTTATCATCGTCATCCACTTCTGTTCCATCAATTGTAACTGTATAATCTTCATCCTCAGGTTTTGCTTTTATTGTTAAGTTGCTTACTGTTGAAGCTACATATACATCATACTTAGTTGTTTTTTTAGAAAAACTTATTTCACCATCACTTAATGTAATGCTTTTTAAGTAAATATCATCATAATCTTCATCATCATCGTCGTCATCATCATCATTGCCAGTATATTTTACTCTTATAGTGTAGTCATTTACCACATCATCATCTTCTTTATATTTTACACTACTTCCTGGATCTTCATTATATACTCTTACTGTAATTTTGTTTGTTCCAGATGATAGAGTTGCTGTTTTTCCAACCTTAACACCTTTTTCTGAACTTTTTTCACTAACAAACAATCTTACACAGTCATCATCTACTCCATCTACATCAATTTTAATCTTTGATGATGAAGTCTTTGCATAATATTTTTTATCTGCATCGATTTCATCGTCATCTACCTTACTTCCACTTTTGTAATCATTGTCATCATAAATTTGAATGTTTTTACCACTAGAATTTTTTAATTTTAATTTTGTAAGTGATCCATCATCGCTTGTTGAAGCGCTAGCTTCAGTAGTAATAACGTTTAACTCCCCTGCTGGTAATACCGTGGCAATAGTACATATTGCAGCAACAATTATAAACGTTTTTTTCAATATCTGCTTCATTATATAACCTCCTAAATTCTTTTAATATACAATTCAAAAAGATATTGCTTGTCTTTATTCTATCATACTTTCATTTAATTGCAATCGAGTAGGCGGTAGACAATCATTTTATCTATCAGACCTCCCCAGGTAAGAATATGCACTTTCACCCTTTAGTGCGTGCCCATACTGAGAACATAAAAAATAATGATTAATTTATTACTAATCATTATTATATAAAGACTATTCTAAAATTTTATAATCTTCTAAAAATCCTGTATTAAAATCCCCACTTCTAAAAATTTTATTATCCATGAGTCTTCTATGAAAAGGTATCGTTGTACTTACTCCAGATATAATAAATTCATCAAGTGCTCTTTTCATCCTTTCAATAGCTTCTTCTCTATTCCTTCCCCATGATACTAATTTTAATATCATTGAATCATAAAATGGCGGGATAACATATCCACTGTACACTGCACTATCAACTCTTATTCCAATCCCACCCGAAGCTATATATTCATCAATTTTCCCTGGACATGGCATAAAATTATTGTAAGGATCTTCTGCATTTATTCTGCATTCAATTGCACATCCATTGACTTTTATATCATCTTGTGAAAAAGATAACTTCTTTCCATAAGAGACCAGTATCTGTTCTTTTATTAAATCTATACCTGTAACCATTTCAGTTACGCCATGTTCCACCTGTATCCTCGTATTCATTTCCATGAAATAAAAATTATTATCTTCATTTAATAAAAATTCTACAGTTCCCACACTATTATATTTAAAAGCTTTTGATGCATTGACTGCTGCCTCTCCCATTCTCTTTCTTAAATTTTCATCAAGTGCTGGTGATGGTGACTCCTCAACAAGTTTTTGATGACGTCTTTGAATTGTACAGTCTCTTTCCCCTAAATAAACTACATTTCCGTAATTATCACCTATTATTTGTATTTCAACATGCCTCGTATGATTTAAGTACTTTTCAAGATAAACAGCAGAGTTTCCAAAATAACTATCAGCTTCTTTTTCACATTCCCTTATTGCAGTTATAAGTTCATCTTTATTACCTGCAACTCTCATTCCTTTTCCTCCGCCTCCAGCTGATGCTTTAACTATAACAGGATATCCTATTTTCTCAGCAACTTTTACTGATTCATCCACACTTTTAATTTCACCAGCACTTCCTGGAACAATAGGTACACTCGCTTCCTTCATGGTTTCCTTTGCATTAGACTTATCTCCTAATTTTTCTATTATAGTATAATGTGGACCTATGAAACATATATTAAATTCTTCACAAAATTTTGCAAAACTTGTATTTTCCGAAAGAAATCCATATCCAGGATGTATAGCTTCTGCTTTTGTATGAACTGCAATATTAATTATATTATTTATGTTTAAATAAGTATCTTTAGGAGATGATTTTCCAATGCAGTATGCTTCATCTGCCAGTTTTACATGTAGTGAATTTTTATCAGCTTCTGAATATACTGCAACTGTAGAAATCCCAAGTTCATTACATGCACGAATTATTCTAACTGCAATTTCTCCTCTATTAGCTATAAGTATCTTTTTGAACATTTTATCACCACCTATTATATTTTCATGACCTTTTTATAATTTCTAGGATATCTTTATTTCAAACAACTGTTGTCCGTATTCTACAAACTCTCCATCATCAACCAATATGTCTATTATTTCACCACTCACTCCAGCTTCTACCTCATTAAATAATTTCATAACTTCAACCAGTCCTACTACAGTGTTTTCATTTATTTTTTCATTAAGCCCTACAAATGGTTCTGAATTTTCTTCTTTTTTTAAATAAAATGTTCCTGCAAGATTTGATTTTATATAATTTTTATCTATTTTTTCTTCATTATTAATTAGATTCTTTTCTTTCTCATTTCTGCATTCATTAATAACTTTCATCTCACTATTATTAGTTTTATCAATATTAAATACAGGTTTTAATAATTGCTTTTCAATAACTATTCTGCTATCATTCTGTTCAAATTCAAAATGTGATATATCATGTTTTTCAACTATTTTAATTATTTTTTCTAAATCTTCTATTTGTATCATTTTAAATTCACCACCTATATGCTTATTAGTTTTATAGACTTTTTTAAGTCTTCAATATATTTCTCTCTCTCTAAATAAAGATCTTCCGCTTTTTCAATTGTTATTCTTTTAAATTTAATCTTTTCAGAAGGCTTACGCTGAACAATTCTTTGGAAATCATAATATATAACACGAGCTATCTTTGGATACCCTCCAGCAGTTGCTCTATCAGCCAATAAAATTATTGGATTTCCATCTGGAGGTATTTGAATTGTCCCAAAGGATACTTCTCCTGATATCATTTCTATATCATGTTTAAATTTTATTTCTGGGCCATTTAATCTATATCCCATTCTGTCAGATTTACTATCTATTACAAATTCCAAATCAAAAAATTTATCTATACTTTCATATGACACATCTTTAAACTGCCTGTCTTCTAAAACTCTTATTTCATTATTTTCTAACTTTTTAAATATAGCCTCTTTTATATACCATTTTGGATAAGTAAATGCTTTTTTACTTTTACTATCAAATAATTTCATTATTATTTTTTTAGATAAGTCATTTTTTTCAGCAATCTTAATCTCATCACCATTTTTTAATGCTCTTCCATCTTTTCCGCCTATTCCTCCTCTTATGTATGTACTTTTACTTTCCATAACAAGTGGTATATCAAATCCACCAGCTATTGATAAATAAGCTCTACATCCATCGATACATGCTCCAAATTTCACTATACAATCATCATTCAAATATATTGGTCTTCCCATGGGAACTTTAATTCCATTTATAGTTGGAGAAAGATCTGCTCCTGTTATTGATATTAAATTTCCCTTTTTTATTTTTAGCTCTGGTCCCATTAATGTAACTTCAAACACTGCTTCATTTTCATCATTTCCAACAATTATATTTGATAATCTCATAGAAAAACTGTCCATTGCGCCACTTACAACCACACCATATTTTTGATATCCATATCGTCCTTTGTCTTGTATTGTAGTTAAAAGACCTGCTTTCAAAATACTTATACTCATGATATTTTCTCCTTTATTTTAAGATACTCATCATAAGAAATTGGATAAAATTTTGCTATATCGCCACACTTTAATAGTGTTTTATTTTCTTTACTAAAATCAAATAACTTAATAGGTGTTTGTCCAATTATCTGCCATCCTCCAGGTGTTTCTATAGGATAAACGCCTGTTTGCATTCCTGCAATTCCAACTGATCCTTGTGGTATAACTAGCCTTGGAGTACTTTTTCTCGGAGTGCATAACTTCTCTGACAATCCACCTAAATATGGAAATCCAGGTGCGAATCCTATCATATATACTAGATACCTTTTATCCGAGTGAATTTTTATTACATCATCTACAGTAATATTATTCACTTTTGCAACATGCTCTATATCTGGCCCACATTCCCCTCCATAATATACAGGTATTTCCACCACATTTTCTTTATAATCATGTGAAAAATCAATATTCAATAGTATGCTTTCTAATTTTTTCTTTACAAAATCAAATGATTCTTTACCTTTTATTTTTAATGGATCATAAATCAGTGATACACTAGAAAAGTAAGGTATATACTCTATAATTCCATAAAATGATTTCATATCAAGGTATTCACAAAATATTCTTATCCTTTTATTTATATCTTCACTTATTTTATTTCCAAATTCAATTAATGCACAATTTTCACTAACCTGTACTATATCAAAATTTAATTCTTCCATGATTTATCCCTCCTATCTAAATTAAAGGTAAATCCTTTTTAATATAATAAAAAAATCCATAACTACAGAACAAATTTAGACTCCATTGCCCTGCAATCATAGATTACATTTTAAAATTATTTATTTTTGTTGATTCATTATACAATATTACTCAATTCCGTTATTTCTATATTTTCATTTTTGAAAACATTATTTATTTTTTTTACAAATTCAAGTGACCTTACACCATCTCCATGTACACATATTGATTCTGCATTTATAGGTATATCTATTCCATTTATAGTTTCAACTTTTTTTTCTTTAATCATTCTTACAACACGGTTTATAGCTTCATCTTCATTTACTATTACTGAACCCTCAATATTCCTTGAAACTAACGATCCATCATCATTATAAGCCCTGTCTGCAAAAACCTCACTAGCAGATCTTAATCCAATTATCTTAGCCGCTTCTAACAACTTACTTCCACTTAATCCTAACAAAATTAAATCTGAACTAATAGATTTTATGCCATCACATATTGCAAGTGCCAAATCCAAATTATTACCTGCCATATTATAAAGTGCACCATGAGGCTTTACATGCTTCATTTGTATTTTATGTGCAATACAAAATGCATTTAATGCTCCTATCTGATATTGAACCATAGTCTTCGCTTCCAAACATGAAACATTCATATTTCTTCTTCCAAACCCAGATAAATCTGCCAATCCTGGATGTGCCCCTATTGCCACCTCATATTCCTTTGCTAATTTAACAGTCTTGTCCATAACTAATGGATCTGAAGCATGAAATCCACATGCAATATTTGCTGATGAAATATATTGAATAACATCTTCATCACATCCTATCTTATAATTTCCAAAACTTTCACCTAAATCACAGTTTAAATCTACTCTATACATATTTTCTTCTCCTGATTATAAATATATAAAATAATTTTTAATACTTTAAACTACTATTTTTTATATCCGTTATAAGCATATGTCCTGGTGCATGTGTTATTACTATTTTAGGTTTTACATTCATGATTACTGACTGAGGTGTAACACCACATGGCCAAAACACTGGCACTTCTCCTTCTTTTATTGTAACTCTATCACCAAAATGTGGTTTATTTATATCTTTTATTCCGATTATATTTGGATCTCCAATGTGTACCGGTGCTCCGTGAACCTTTGGCATACTTCCACTTATAAGAACAGACTTTACTATTTCACTATATGGAAGAGGTCTCATACTTACGACCATTTTACCATTAAAAATCCCTGCTGGAACACAATCAATATTTGTTATATACATTGGTACATTACATTTTTCTTCTATATGCCTTATTGTAATATTTTCTTCTAAAAGATCAGATTCAAAAGAAAAACTGCAACCTATAAGAAAACTTACAAAGTCATCTTTCCAAAAATCTTTTATATTTGTGTATTCTCCTGTCATTATACCGTCTTCATAAACTCTATACTTAGGTATATCTGTTGTTATATCAATATCTTCCCCTAAAAACTTCATCATTTTATCGCCCACATCACCAACTTCAAGTATTGGACATGACTTTTGATTTCTTTGAGTAAATAACAGAAAATCATAAGCTAATTCTTTAGGTAATATTACAAGATTAGCTTGTGCATACCCAGCACACATTCCTGCTGTTGGTTCAATTATCTCTTCATTTCTTATTAGTCTTCTAACTTCATAAGGATTCATTTTTGAACAGTCCATTTGCTCATCTCCTTATATTATCTTTTTATTTTCATATACTTCATTAATCTGCTCTTCATAAAATCCTAGTTCAATTACTTTTTCAAACCATGTTGCACAAGTCTTTCTAAGCTCCATCGCTGATTTTATGGTTTCTCTCATCAAACTTACTATTGAAGTATTCATTTCCATGCAGCATCCATCTATTGCTGGAATCAAATCTCCATACATATCTATCATTCCACTTCTTGAAGCTGTTTTAATTACCTCTTCTTCCATTTCTTTTGTATGCATAATATTTAAGTCATCCTTTAAATAAGCTAATGCTGCAATAAGTCCATAGCATCCCCAGTCTGAAACTGTTGCTGTTATAATATTATCGGCCTGTACACTTGCTGCTATACCGCCATTACATCCACACTTACATCTTCCTTTGGCTGCATATGGAATATATTCATCTAACTGCTCCTTAAGTGTTCCCATACCTATTTCATTTCCAAGATCACCTATAGCAATATTTAAAACTCCTCTTTCTTTAAGTTTATTAAATAACACATCTTGTTTTGCCTCAAGTTCAGTTACATCAAGACCAACCGCATTGTGATATACACCTTTTGAATTAGCCCCTGGACACTCAATACTTATAACAGCTGATGGCACTCCTTTTTTAATTAATTCTTCAGCTTGATATTCAGCTCTTTCTGAATCCTTAGTAAATTCAATTGCTGCTATTGATAATGGATATTCATATAATCCTTCAATTGTATCATGAAAATGTACCCCCACAGCATATGCTAAATTTTTTACCGCTTCTATGTTATCTTTTGGGCATATTATTACTGGCTTAACTCCAAATCCCTTTACTAAGGCCCTTGCTAAAAGCATTGTACTTACAATTCCATCCATTTCAGCTTTCTTAAATGGTCTCAATACAAAACCTGTCATTATATAAACCATATCCCCATCTTTTAATGTATCAACAAGTTTCTTTGCACTATTAGTTGAAAGGGGTTCTCCAGTATATTCCCTTGCTGCACTATATAAAATTCTGCATACACCATATCCTCGTGGATCTAAATTCATTAAACTATCTAAATTTTCTCCAATATTAAAAATTGTAAGTTCTTCTTGATTCATGATTGTTCCTCCTTTTAACAAACACTATATTCTTCAATATCTGTCTCATTTAAAAATTCTTCAAGAAGTGAATCTTGTAATTTTTTAATAATTTCAGGAGCCTTTCCTCCAACAGATTTTCCATCAATTTCACACGCTGCCATACAGAATTGTCCTGAACTTGTAACAATTACTTCATCAGCATTCATAAGCTCATTCAAATTAAATGGTGTTTCATCTACAGGAATATTAAATCTTTTACACATTTTTATTAAATGTGCCCTAGCAATCCCAGGAAGAATTAAATTATCTGTTGGTGCAGTTTTTAAAATACCATCTTTGATTATTGAAACATTGCTGTGTGCACATTCAGTTACTCGTTCACCTCTATGAAATACAGCTTCATCACATCCCATTTCTTCAGTTTTCTGCGCTGCCATTACACTTGGTAACAAATTTAAAGTTTTTATATTGCAATGCAAAAATCTTGTATCTTCAAGTGTTATTAATTTTAATTTATGTGACATATCTTTTATATTTAATGGTTTCAAAATTATCCATAAATTAGCCTTAGCATCACCTTTGGGAAAAGCGTGATTTCTCATTTCTGTTCCTCTTGTTATCTGCCAATATACAAATTGTTCTCCACAATCAACTTTCTTAACCATATCACAAAGTAATTCTTTAAGCTCACTCTTTGTATAAGGAATTTTCATCTGCAATAAACCTGCACTATTAAAAAATCTATCAATATGTTCATCTAGAGCAAATATCTTGTGATTTCTGCTATATGTTGCATCATATACACCATCCCCAAAGTAACATACCCTATCATTCATAGGAACTTTCATATTCTCAATTAAATCATATTCTCCATTGTAATAACCTAAATTTTTCATTCTTAATTCCTCCTATACAATACAACTTATTAAACAAAAAAAACACGCATTTATTAGACAATACATTTTTGACACCATTGTCTAACTATACGTGTTTTTATATCTTTTTTTATTTATGAATACATCTTACATCACGATTCTAATATTTTCAATAAATAATTAAATTTAGAAATTATTTATTTTTTATAATATATAAATCCAAAATTTTTTCTGTATTTTACATTGTATTATGGAATTTTTTCGTTATACTAAATTTTTTATTACAATCTACAGTGAATATTTTTATTCTAGAATTCCCTCTTTTACATTTTTTAGAATAAAGTGTGTCTTAGTTCCCGAAACACCTCCAAGACATTTAATTTCTCTGTGTATTTTTTCTAATTCGGCTGATGACTTGCATAAAATTTTAATCATAAAATCGAAATCACCTGTGAGATAATAGCAAAAAACTATATTCTTATTTGCTCTAATTGCATCTGTAAATGAATCATAATATTTTGGGTGATCTAAACTTACCTCCATAAGAGCACTTGTTTCATTCCCCAGTTTTGCTTCATCTACAACTATAGTAAAATTTTTTATTACTCCGTTCTTCTCCATTTTATGAATTCGTTCAAGAACAGCAGAAACTGATAAATGTATCTCTTTACTTATCTCTGACGCTTTTACTCTTGAATTTTTCTTTAAACACTGTAATATCATATTATCCATATTATCCATAATACATCCCCCAATTATTGCTAAATTTTCTTTATTAAAATTATAAACTCAAATAATTTCCTAGTCTATATTTCATATTATTTTATAAAAAAACACCCTACTGTCTAGAATTGTCAACTATCTGCTGTTTAGCAGAAAAGCTGGCTGCTCATTCAGTAGAGTGTCTTTTTATTATCTATAATTTACTTTGACATTCCAATAACCATTCCTATTACATATGGTATAAGCCATATCAACCATACTATTATACTAAATTTATGGAAATCTCTCTTTTTATCATCATCATTTTTCTTCAATACATAAGTAGCCCATACTGCATGGAATATCATAAGTACAATAGCTGCAAATCCAGTTATTCCATGTATCATTCCAGCACTTTTACTTATCACTACTTGATTTTTCGCTATTTGTCCCATTAAAAATGTTCCTGTAGAATCACATAAAAGACCTAGCCAAAAAAACAAAACATGATTTTTATTAAGACTTTTAGCTCTTCTTTCACTAAATACTCCTATAGTGTAAAACACAAGAGCAGCTGTTATAAATATTATTGCAAAAATTAATTTTCCATTCATTTTATTTAGTCTCCTTTATCCCATCTCTTAATTTAATCAAACTATTTTTTATCTCTTTAATCTCATCATAAGTAAAATTTTCAAAAACTTTATCAAAACTGCTGTTTATTTCTTTTCTGAATTCTTTTGCAAATTCAATTCCCTTGTCTGAAAATGTAACATATGTATTTCTATTGTCATGCTCATCCTTAACTTTCTTTACATAACCCGCTTTTTCCATTCTAGAAACTATTCCTGATACAGTGCCCTTTGCTAAAGACATTTCACTACAAAGCTGAGATATATTAACTTTTTTATTATGAGCAATAAGTTTTATCACCATTATTTGCTGATTTGTTAATCCACTTCCTTTTAAACTTTTACTCACTACAGCCATTGTATCTGAGTAAATTTCTTTTATGAGCATTGATATCTCAAAAGACTCTTCTTTCATTTATATTTCCTTCTCTCAATAATTATTTATAATAAAAAAATTGCCAAGGAGACTATGTTATATCCCATATACTAAAAAGTTAGCTTTAATAAAATTAATTTTTTAATAAAATTAATTCTTTAGCCGTCGATTTTTTTCACCCATGCAAAAGGTTCCAAAACTTGCTTTTGGATTCTTTTGCGGGCTACAATCATTTTTTATTCTTTAGAACTCTTAATTTATTAATACACGTTTTTAATATTACAAAGTTATTCACGGATTTCACTGCAATATAATTTCCTAAAGAATAAAAAAAATAGTTTGCATAGATACTTTTTAGTTCCTATGCAAACTATTCTATTCTATATTTTAAAATTATTCAAGTGGATTTATATTTAAGTTTTGTTAATATTATACTCTTTTTTCAAAATTGTGATAATAAATTAAATATTTTAATAACATATCACAATTATAAATTCAATTAACTATATAAATAGCCTATTTTTTATATTCTTCTGCCAATTTTTTAAATAAAGGCAATGATTTCTTAATTGTTTCTGTACTAATGCAGTATGATGCTCTAAAATATCCTGGACATCCAAAGTCCCCTCCGGGAACTAATAATAAATCATACTTTTTAGCTCTTTCACAGAATGCTACTTCATCATCTTCTAATGCTTTTGGGAAAAGATAAAAAGCACCACCTGGATTAGTACATTCAAATCCAGCTTCAATTAATCCATTATATAGCAATTCTTTATTTTTCTCATAAACACTTATATCAGAAGGCATATCTGCACATCTTGCAACTACTTTTTGGAATAATGCAGGTGCATTTACATGAGTTAACACTCTTGCAGCGCCTCCAATACTTGCAGATATCATATTAAAATCTACAATTTCATCTGGAATTACAATATAGCCTATTCTTTCTCCTGGAAGTGAAAATGATTTACTATATGAATAACAAACTAAAGTGTTATCATAATATTTAGGAAGATATGGTATAAGAACATTATTATATGCAACTTCTCTATATGGTTCATCGGCTATTAGAAAAATTGGATGACCATATTCCTTTTCTTTTTCTCTTAATAAATTTGTAAGTTTTATAATTGTTTCTTCTGAATATACTGCCCCACTTGGGTTATTAGGTGAATTTACTATAATCCCTTTTGTATTCTTATTTATCATCTTTTCAAATTCCGGAAAATTAATTTGAAAATCATCTACTTTTGCTGGTACAACTTTTAACTCTGCTCCTGTTGATTCAACGAAGCACTTGTATTCTGGAAAATAGGGTGCAAAAGTTATAAATTCATCATTTTCTTCTGATAATGCTTTAAAACATATAGTTATTGATGCCGCGGCACCTGCAGTCATAAATAAATTTTTTCCAGTAAAGTTTGTTCCAAATCTTTTATTAAGGCTTTTAGCTAAAAGTTCTCTACACTCAGGATCACCTTGTGCAACTGTATATCCATGTATACTGCAAGGATCTTCATTTTGTAATATATCTATCATTGTTTCTGTAATAAACTTTGGAGTTGGAACATTTGGATTTCCTAAGCTAAAATCATAGATATTCTCTTCTCCAACTACTTTTGCTCTTGCCCTACCATATTCAAATATTGATCTTATTGTTGACTTTTTACTTCCTAGTTCATACATTTTTTTTGATATCATTACTGCCACTCCTTTATTTATAAAGTAACTAATTATAGTTACTTACTAATCTTTTCATATACTAAGTATTGCTTATATTTATAACTTTTTTAATTATCCTATGCCACCATAAAATATTCCTAGAATATAAACTATTATTGTTAATCCAACAAATACATATTTTGTTAGTGGTTCAAACCATTTTCCTATTGGTTTATTGTGTCCAATTTGAACTTGATCTTTTGCAAATCCTTTTGGGCATACCCAGAAAAACATAACTGCTGCAAGTAATGCTCCTAGTGGAATTATGTATATTGATACTATATCCATCCAATTACTTACTGTATCTCCATCTTCAATCATTATACCTACAATAATTGCAATAACTGCAATTATTCCTACTGAAATCTTTCTTGATACTCCAAATCTTTCTTGAATAGACTCTATAGGTGCTTCAAACAAATTTACTAGAGAAGAAACAGCCGCAAATAAAACTGCTAAAAAGAATAGAATCATAAACAGATTTCCAAATGGCATCATTTGAAATACTTTAGGCATGGTAATAAACATAAGGGCTGGCCCAGCTGATGGATCAAGACCAAATGCAAATACTGCTGGAATAATAACAAGGGCTGCAAGCATTGCTGCAATTGTATCAAACACAGCCACATTCCTTGCACACGATACTACATCTTCTGTCTTTTTTAAGTAACTTCCATAAACAAGAGTTCCTGACCCTGCGATTGATAGTGAAAAAAATGCTTGTCCTAAAGCATATACCCATGTTTTTATGTCCTTTAATGCATTCCAATCTGGTTTAAACAAATATTGATAACCTTTATCTGAACCTTCTAAAAAACCTACTCTAACTGCCAAAACTATAAATAGCATAAAGAATATAGGCATAATAATCTTATTAACTTTTTCAATTCCATTTGCTATTCCTAATATCATAAAGATAAATACTAAAAACAATCCAAACATATGCCATGGAACACTTCCAAATTTTCCACATAGCTCGTTAAAATATTCTCCAGAATTACTTTTAATTAATGAACCTGTAATTGAACCTACTGTAAACTTCAAGATCCATCCAACTACAACAGAATACCCAATAGCAATTGCTAACGATCCAAGTGTTGGAATAAGTCCAATCAATTCTCCAATTTTACTTCCACGTGATTCTGTTGCTTTTCTAAATGCCCCTATGGGACCAGACTCCATAGCTCTTCCAAATGCCATTTCTCCTGTTACACCAGCAATGCCAATGATAATTACAAATAAAAAATATGGTATTAAAAATGCTGCACCACCAAATTGACCTGTTCTATACGGAAAAAGCCATATGTTTCCCATTCCAACTGCTGATCCTATGCACGCAATCGTAAATCCAAGTTTACTATTAAATGTATCTCTTTTTCTAATTTTAGTCATATTCATCTCCTATCAGCTTATAATAATTTTTTTTCATGTCCTTTTACAAAACTAAATATAGAACTCTATAATATAAATCTACAAAAACTATTCTTTATTATATTGTATTAAATTATCAAAAAAAATCAAATTTTTTTCAGAATTTAATAAGAATTTATATAAAAAAATTAGAGGTAAATTAAATAAATTCATTTAATTTACCTCTAATTTGAATTTGGACTATCTTGCTTGTAAAAACTTTTCATAGTTTTCAATCTTATCCTCTCTGTTAGTTCTTCTTAACCAATCATTGTACTTTAAGATATCTTCTTCTACATTTTTTAATTCAAGCTTATTATTTCTTTTACTTTTGTTTTCAACATACATATTTATTTTTATTATATTACCCATTATCTTCTCACCTCCCTCTATATAATACTATACAACTCTTTTGTGTCAATTTGGTATCAAAATTACATTTTTTAAAATTTATTTTTTTGTATTCGTATTCTTTAAATTAACTTATATGAAATAACATATAAATTTTCCAATATATCAAAATAATAAAAGGAACATTTAACTTTCTATTCTACATAGTATCCACATCTGTTGGGAAAAATAGAAATAATTCTTATAATTATTTTTATTAAAGGTGTGTAGCATATGATAAAGAAAATATTACTTATTTTATTGTGTAGTTTTACAATAATGAATTCTTCCGTAGTCCCATCATATTCAGTCAGTTTTGACAAAACTTTTACATCTTCTTTATATAATGAGGATAATATAAATTCTGATTATAAAACCGTAATGAAACAGGATTTATTAATATTAATGATTGCTTATCCTCAATATATACAAGATATATTATGTGAAAATGATAATGTATATATCGTTATGAAGAGTGGTGCAAAGTTTATATATGATGATAAGAAAAATAAAAGTTATGAAGAAAAATTGTCAAATCCTGACCTTCAAGATATGTTAGAAGATATTTATCCTTTAAACAAAACAAATGAAATTATGAGCAAAGATTTTAATCCTGGAAGAATAAGACACTATGGATTATTAAATGAAGTCTATGGTTCCTCAAAAAGTTCAGTTGAAAAGAATTTATGTTCATTAAAGTACGGATACACAAATTATCAATTCAACAAACAAAATAACGCTAATATTGCTTTAGAAAATACATTAAGGGAACTTGTACCTCTATCTAAAAACAATGATAAAATAGCCGCCATACTTTATCCTGCAAGTGGTACATATAATTATAGAGTAATTTCAGGAACTGGTAGATTAAGTCCCCATGCTTATGGAATTACAATTGATTTAAAAAGTGATAAGCGTGATTACTGGAAATGGGCTTCCAAGGAACAAGGCGAATCACGAATTCGTGAATATCCAGAAGAACTTGTAAGTGCATTCGAAAAGAATAACTTTGTATGGGGTGGAAAATGGGGATATTTTGATATTTTACACTTTGAATACAGACCAGAAATAATTCTTAAAGCTCGATATTTTTCTCAACACGATAATGATAATAATTGGTTCGCTGGGGTTCCTTCTGAAGATAGTTATGTTAAAGAATGTATTAGCTTAATCGACAGTAAAATACCATAATTTGAAAAGAGGTGCTGAAATGTTGCAATATAAAAACTGTCACATAATTATTTTAAAGAAATTCATCTCTATTTTATGTATTTTTTTCAGTATATTTTATATTTTATTTAATCCATCAGTAACATTTGCAGATGAGAACGATGATGTAAAATCACACGTTGAAAATATATTTTTAATACGCAATAAGGCTATATTAACCCAGGATCTTGATTCTATTCAGGCATTATATAATACTGATATAAAATTTGGTCAGTGGGCATATGAATATGAACAAAAAAAGATTAAATATATAAATAACTGGGCAGAAAAACAAGGTGTCAAATTTATTGATATAATTCCAAATATAATAATCAAAAAAATAGTTCCTTCAAAAAACAAAGATAAATATTCTTTATACATAATGTGTAACACTGAATATAAATATATATATCCAGATGATGAAAGCAAAGTGAATAGCTCTAGAATCGGCACATATCATTCCATGCAACTTTCTAAGGAAAATGATGAATATATAATAACAAAAGAATGGTATACAGATCCATTTGCTGATTCTCTAAGTCTAGAGAATATTAAAGCAGACAAGATTAAAGAATTTATAAGTTCTCAACCGCCTAGAGATATGAGTGGAATAGGTGAAAGGCGTTTAGCTTCTATTGATTATGCTATGAAATACTGTGGTGCTGCAACACTGGAAGAATACGAATATAAATATAATAAAGACTATAAAAATTTCAACTGTGAGGGCGGTGATTGTGCTAATTTTGCATCTCAAATTCTCCATGAAGGTGGAAAATTCAAAGAAACATCAGCATGGAATTATGATAAAGGAGACGTAACTGGACCTTGGGTAAATGCAGATAAATTTACTTATTATATGCTTAACAGTGGCAGAGCATCTGTAATTGCAAAAGGAAATTATGAAAAAGTATATAAAGCTTCTTATAAACTTCTTCCTGGTGACTTTGTTGCATATGAAAAAAAGGGAGACATAACACATATTTCTGTTGTAACAGGTGCAGATTCAAAAGGTTATTCCCTTGTCACATGTCATAATACTGATCGAAATAATGTACCTTGGGATTTAGGATGGAGTGATAAAAAAATAACTTTCTGGCTTGTTCACGTACATTATTAATATATTTATCTATATTTTAATAAAAGAGATAAAGTATACACTTTGAACTAACTATAATTAATCATTATACTGTTCAAATTATAACTTTATCTCTTTTTATATATCAATATATTATTTTTTTCTATTCATTTACTGTTGGTAGAGAACTTAAATTATTATTTTCATTCTGATCTGGAAGACTTCTTAAATATTCTTCGCCTTTTTTAGATACTCCTACTGCTACTCCATTTATGCCTCCACTTTTTGCTAAAGTAACACCTTCATCTTTAGATAAACGTGTTCCATCTTCTAATATATATCCTGTAACCTCTCCAGAATGTTTAATTAAAGAAGTTATATTCTGCGCATCAGAATTTGGTGTAGGCACATCTTTATTAATGTTTACTGGCATATTTCCAATCATACCATCACTTTTATTATTTGAACTATCATAACTAATTTGTGGATTACTGTATGTAACATCTGTATTATTTGAATTTACTTTCATATCTGGAATTCCACTTGTAACACTACTTACATTTAATGTATTTTTATTTTCACTCATATAACAACACCTCTTGCAATAATATTTAATTAGTACTATTATTTTAACCATTCAAATTTCTTTAATTCTACATTAACAAAATTTCTAATCATTTATATAGTCATCATTCTGAAATTTCTGTTTCAAACATAATTCATAAAAGACATTCCTATTTACTAATGAAAACATACATAAAAATAAAAAAATCACAAGAACTATTATACTAAATTAGTTCTTGTGATTTTTTCAGTAATTATTCTATTCGTAATAGCAAATAATTGGCGTTCCTGCTTCAATATTTTGGAATATCTTTTCAGCTACTTCATATGGTGCATTTACACATCCATGAGAACCATTTGTCAGATAAATCTGTCCTCCAAATTCTGTTCTCCATCCAGCATCATGAATTCCTATATTATTATTAAATGGCAACCAATAATTAACTTTAGATTCATAATCTTCACCTTTTAATGTGGCATTTCTCTCTTTATAATTCAATCGGTATGTTCCAACTGGAGTAGACCAATTATTGGCTGCATTTCCTGTAACAACATCCCCTTCTACTATTAATGCTCCATTTTTATAAAACCATATATGTTGCTTTGTCATATCAAGTTCAACATATGTATTTCCAACATCATCTTTTTCTCTAGATATGGCTTCTTGAGAGTAAACTGGCTCTCTTGTAACTTTTTCGCCTTGCTTTATAACTTCAATTAATTGTTTTGTTTCCTCAGGTTTATTAATTATCCAGCCATAATTCCCCCCTGAAACTTGTATTTTTTTATTTGTTGATGTTGTAAAATCTCTTGTATTAGAATAAGTATTATAATTTCGTGCTAATGATTCAACATACTGTCTTGCATGATTTTCATCAACAGTAACTTCCATATTATCATCAACATTAAGCCATTTGCTTATTGTTGATCCATCTAAGACCTCACTTCTACTACCAAATGTATATGTAATCTTTGAATCTGCAATTTTGTCTAATGACTTTTTAGCTTCGTTTACTTCTGGCGAATTTTCAGTATATTTAGGTTCTACATAACAACCTAATTCATTTAAGTCTATAACTGTATTTCCATCTTTAACCGCTTCTGAAACCTTATTAACTAAAACTTCCTCATCAATTTTACTTCCTTTAACTTCAGTAACTATATTAAATCCGTCATCCCCATATTCAAAAGTTGGATTTTTAGGTTCTATTATATTTTCTTTATCAAAAAAAGAAGAATTATCAATCTTATCTTTTAGTAGATCTTTATCAAATGTAACTAATTGTTCATTTGTAAGTTCGTTTTTGGTAAATAACGATGCTATCCATAAAAATGGATTTTGACTTTTTTTGAAATTTTCAATCTTATCACCTTGCTCATATTCTAAAGCAATATCTGTACCTTTAATTTCTTCCGAAACATCATTTCTACCTTGCAACTTGAGCGTATATCCAGATATCTCATCAGCCAGTAATGCTTCTGCCTGCTTAACAGTTTTTCCTGAAACATTCACGTCATATATCGTTGAACCAAAATAAAAATGATTCATAAAATAAGCTGATATTCCCAGATACATTGCTATTAAAGGGCAAAGGGACATTACCATGATTTTTGCAACCTTTTTACTATTATCTTTTCTATGTCTTCTCATTTTTTGTCTTCCCTCCCGTATTATATACAAACTTAACTTGTAAATTTTGTCCCTTTTCATCAAAATTTATATATTTACTATAACATAAAGACAATAATTTTAACATTTTATTATTTCAGCAAATATTGCAACTAATGTGACTTTTTACATGTTTTCTTTTGATATTATTGCTTTATTTCATATTCTATTAATATTTATAAATAAAACAGAGTATATCATATACTCTGCATCATTTATAAAATATGTTTTGTTATATTACTAATAAAGTTTTCATCAAGTTTTTTACTGGACCATATATAATATTCTCTATTATTTTTTCTATAAATTATCCCTTCTTCTTTTCCATCACCATAATTGTCTGAAGATATTTTTTGTTTCTCGTATACACTACTCTTGTCTGAATTACTTTCTTCTTTATTATATATTCTTATCCACAAATCATCTTCATTATTTGAATATTTTATTTCAATTTCATTTTCATCAATTTGATTTATATAATCCACATTATATCCAATATCACTTAAATTTGGTCCATTATATTGTGACAAGTATTCATTTTGTATTGACATTCCATAGGATGCTGCCTTTGTTTTATTAGGATCATGTATTTCGTTATTATTTACATTATCATTACTACTTTGCAATTCACTACTACTGACAGCTTGATTATTATTTATACTATTTGGCTCGTCTTCTTTTTTAGAAACATTATTATTAGATTCATTCGCCTTATCGCTTACTTCTTTTTTGTTTGTATTACTATCTGATTTATTTTCTTTCTCTGGTGCAACCTCATTGGTTTTTATATCTAAACTTTTTTCATTATTATTTTCATATGTTTTATTCTTATCTTGTTTTTTATTATCTGATTCCTTATTTTCAGTTTTTGTGCTATTTTCTTTCACACTATTTTCTTTTGTACTATCTGATATATTATTACTGTCCTCTTTTACTAAAGGTACATCATTATTTTTCTCTGATGAACTTTGGTTTTCTTCACTATTTAAAGTATGTTCACTTTCAGTTTGAGATGATTCATCATGATTCACTAGTTCTGGATAATTAATTGTTACTGCATATGTTACTGCAAATGCGCAACAGGCTGCGACAACTCCGCTATATTTAAAAAACGCTTGTCCTTGAAATAGTGATTTTTTATTTACTTTCGTTTCTACTTCATCAGTTTCTCTAATTCTATTCATAACTCTCTTTTTCATATCATCATCTACATGAATCTTACTCATCTCATCTTTATACCTATTCCTCAAAATCATATCCCTCCTTAAGCATTTTTTTTAGGATATTTCTTCCTCTATGTAATAATGAACGAATGGTTGATTCCTTCTTATTAACTATTTCAGCTATCTGTGCTGTCGAATAATCTTCATAATAAAATAAATGTATAACTTCTCTATACTTTAAGGGTAATTTCATCACAGCTTCAATAATATCATCATTCTTGTATTCATCGTAATATGGAAGTTCTATCAATTCTTCTCTACTTTTAAACCATGATGATTTAAGTTTATTTTTACACATATTTCTTGTTACTGTAATAAGCCACGATTTCTTATGATCATTACCTTGAAATATATCAATATTTTTCATAAGCTGCACAAATACATCTTGCAATATATCTTCAGCATCATGAATATTTTTCATATATGAATATGCAAGTCTTAAAATCATATCGCCATAATCATCTAAATCACGTGAGATAATTTCATCCGTACGCAATGAAATATCAGCCATTAAATTATCCCCCTTTCTATAAAATATACAATTCAAAACCATAAATTGTTGCAAAAAAAATAAATTGTATGTAAAAATAATATAACATACAATTCATTTTAAATCTTATATTGAGTACATAATTTAAAATCAGTCCAATAACATTTTAATAAAATATTATTTTTAAACTTATTTAATTTCTTCATAACTAATAAATCTATTACCTACTTAATATTTTTCTTATATTTCATTAGAATTTTTTTTAAACTTCTTAAATTTTTCTACAATCTCTTCATTACTAGAAAAAAACTCATTTAGTCTGTCTATTTTTTCCACAGTATCGCTACTTATTACATGCTCTATCAGTTCTGTTTCTGCAAGAATTTCATCTTTAACACCTATGTTTTTCAAAAATCCAGCTATTATATTATGTCTGTCTAATAAATATCTTCCTATAACCCTCCCTTCATCTGTCAGACTTATAACACCATAAGGCTCATATTTTATCATCCCAAGTTCCCCTAACTTTTTCATCATCTTCGAAGCTGACGAATCACGTACATTAAGATTTTGTGCTAGTTTATTTAATCTTATGAATTTATTTTCCTCACAACATCTATAAATCATTTCAAGATAATCTTCCATAGATGGTGTAAGCAGCTTCTTGTTCAAGTTTATATTCTCATACCCTCTTACAGTATGGAAATCTTTTTTCATAATTTACTCACCACCAATATAATATTTATGTGAATTTTTTGTTTTTATGTGTCAATTTTTAATCATAATTCATATGTTAGACTAAAGAAAAAAATTTTCACTAAGCTAAACTAGTACAAAATTAAGGAGTAGATAATTATGAACACTATTATTAAAAAAACTATAGACACATCATTAACTGATATTAAATTAGGACAAAAATGTAAAGTTACATCATTAACAGCTGAAGGTAATATTCGAAGAAGATTTTTAGACCTTGGATTAATCTATGGAACTGAAATCACTGCACTAAGCCAAAGCCCCTCTGGTGATCCTGTGGCATATATGATACGAGGTGCCGTAATTGCTATAAGGTCTGAAGATGCATCTAAAATTTTAGTTGAAGAGCTTTAAACCAGAAATTTATAAAGGAGATTAATATGGGATTAACTAATCAGTCTACCGGTGCTAATGCTTTAGATAAAACTCTTAATCTTACGCGTAACAGTAATACTAAAATAATTGCTTTAGGTGGAAATCCTAATGTTGGTAAAAGTACTATTTTTAATGGATTAACCGGTTTAAATCAACATACTGGAAATTGGCCTGGGAAAACAGTTACAAATGCAACAGGAAGTTATACCTTTAAAAATTTTCAATTTACTTTAGTTGATATTCCTGGAACCTACTCTCTTATGGCCAATTCTGTTGAAGAAGAAGTTGCTAGAGACTTCATTTGTTTTGGTAATCCAGATCTTACAGTAATCGTTCTTGATGCTACATGTTTAGAGAGAAATTTAAACCTTGTACTTCAAACAACTGAAATAACAAACAATGTTCTAGTATGTGTAAACCTAATGGATGAAGCAAAAAGAAAAGGCATATCAATAAATATTAATAAATTGTCCATGCTTTTAGGCTTACCTGTAGTTTCAACTAGTGCTTCTAAAGGTGAAGGTTTAAATGACCTTATGAATTCTGTCCACAATATTACTATTAATAAAATAATTAATATTCCCGTAAAAATAAAATATAACCAAGCTATTGAAAATTCTATTTCTATAATTCAGAAAGTTTTAAAGCCATTGTTAAATGGCAAAATTAATTCAAGATGGGTATCACTAAAATTATTGGAAAATGATAAATCCCTCATTGAATCAATAAATATGCATATTGGTTTTAATATATATGATAATCCTGAACTTACTGATTCAATTAAACTAGCCAAAGAAAATCTCATTCAAAATAATATTGATGAAAAAAATTTAAAAGATGAAATAGTATCATCTTTAGTATTAAAATCTGAATCTATAAGTAAAATGGTACTGTCAGTTAGTAATTCAAAATATAATGATAAAGATCGAAAAATTGATAATATAATTACTTCAAAAAAATATGGAATTCCTCTTATGATATTGCTTTTAGGTATAATTTTTTGGATTACAATAACAGGTGCAAACTATCCCTCAGAACTTCTTTCAAAATTCCTATTTTCTATTCAAGATAAACTTACTGAATTATTTTTATATATAGGTGCCCCATCATGGCTGGAAGGTATTTTAATTCAAGGAATGTACAGAACTCTTGCATGGGTAATTGCTGTTATGCTGCCCCCTATGGCAATATTTTTCCCTCTATTCACTTTACTTGAAGATTTAGGATATCTTCCAAGAGTTGCATTTAACTTAGATAATTTCTTTAAAAAATCAAATGCATGTGGTAAACAGGCTTTAACAATGTGTATGGGATTTGGATGTAATGCTGCTGGAATCGTTGGATGCAGAATTATAGACTCTCCAAGAGAAAGATTAATAGCCATAATAACTAATAATTTTGTTCCTTGTAATGGACGTTTTCCTACTCTTATAACTATTATTACAATGTTTTTTACAGGAATATTTATAGGGCCATTCAGATCACTCGCTTCTACAGTTTTATTAACACTAGTAATATTATTAGGAATTTTTATGACACTTATGATTTCAAAACTTTTATCCAAAACAATTTTAAAAGGAATTCCAACAACATTCACATTAGAACTTCCACCATACCGTAAGCCTCAAATAGGTAAGATTATAGTACGTTCAATATTTGATAGAACACTTTTTGTATTAGTCAGAGCTATTTCTGTAGCTGCGCCTGCTGGAATTATAATTTGGGTAATGGCAAACATAAGTATAGGTGACTTAAGCCTTCTTACTCATTGTGCAAATTTTCTAGATCCATTTGCACACTATCTAGGGTTAGACGGCTATATATTAATGGCTTTTATTCTAGGATTTCCTGCCAATGAAATAGTATTTCCAATTATTATAATGAGTTATATGGCTACAGGAAGCCTTTTAGAACTTGGAAGTACAACTGAATTGTATAATTTGCTCTCTGCTAATGGCTGGACTTGGGTAACAGCCGTATCTGTAATGCTATTTTGTCTTATGCACTGGCCTTGCAGTACTACATGCCTAACAATAAAAAAGGAAACTCAAAGTTTTAAATGGACATTAATATCATTTCTTGTTCCTACCATAACTGGTATGATTATTTGCTTTGTATTTACAAGCACAGTAAGGCTTTTAGGATTAGCTTAAAAAGCCTTAAAATAAGCCATGAATTTACTTACATATAAATTCATGGCTTATTTAAATTGTAATTTTAATAAATAATCTAATTATAATTCTACTATTACAGGAAGAATCATAGGTTTCTTTTTCATTGTTTTATATATGAATGTATCAACTTCTCGTCTTATTGAATTTTTAATTTCTGCCCACTGTGTTATATTATTTTGAAGACAGTTATAAACTGATTCTCTTACAATATCTTTTATATCCTTCATTAAAACTTCTGAATCACGTACATATACAAAACCTCTTGAAATAATATCTGGTCCACAAACTATACTTTTACCTCGCCTATCTATGGCAACTACTACTGTTATCATACCATGTTCTGCAAGATTTTTTCTATCTCTTAGAACCATATTTCCAACATCACCAATTCCCATACCATCTATAAGTACTCTTCCTGATGGAACTTTGCCAGTAACTACTCCACTTTTTCGTGTTAATTCAAATATATCTCCAACTTCAAGCATGAATATATTATCTTTATTAACTCCCATACTTTCAGCTATACGGCCATGAGTCATAAGATGCTTAAATTCACCATGAACTGGTATGAAAAATTTTGGTTTTAATAAAGCCTGCATTAATCTTAATTCTTGTTCACATGCATGACCCGAAACATGTATTTCTTCTATTGACTTATATATTACATTTGCACCCTTTTCAGTTAAGTCATTAATTACATTAGATACTGCTTTTTCATTTCCTGGTATTGGTGATGCTGAAATTATTACCATATCACCTTTTTCAATTTGAACATATCTATGAGTCGATGATGCAATCCTTGTTAAGGCTGCCATTGATTCTCCTTGGCTTCCTGTAGTTACAATGGTAATTCTATCATTAGGATAATTATTTATCTCCTCCAAGCTTATTATCATATCTTCTGGTATATGAAGATATCCTAATCTTCTTGCTACTTCAGAGATTTTTTCCATACTTCTTCCACTAAATGCTATTTTTCTATTATATTTCAAAGCACAATTGCTAATCTGCTGTAATCTGTGTACATTTGATGCAAAAGTAGAAACTATAATTCTTCCAGATGCTTTTCCAAATAGATTTTCTAATGTTTCTCCAACAGTCTTTTCTGACATTGTGTATCCCTTATGAAGAGCATTTGTACTATCTGCCATAAGCAACAGTACACCTTGCTTTCCAAGCTGTGCTAATCTCTGAAGATCAATAACTTCATTATCAATAGGAGTAAAGTCAATTTTAAAATCTCCTGTATGAACAATAATTCCCATTGGTGTATGTAATGCAATTGAACAACTATCAGCAATACTATGATTATTTCTTATAAATTCAGCTTTAAAATTTTCAAATTCAATAATTTCAGTAGGTTTAACTTCTGTTAAAGTACAATCCTTAAGCATTTCATGATCTTCAAGTTTTGTTTCTATAAGACCCAAAGTCAACTTAGTTCCATATACAGGTACATTTATTTGCTTTAATATATATGGAAGTGCCCCTATATGATCTTCGTGTCCATGGGTAATAAGAATTCCCTTAACTTTGCTTTTATTTTTTACTAAATATGTTATATCAGGTATTACCATATCAATCCCATAAAGATCTTCATCTGGGAAAGCTAATCCACAATCAATAACAATAATTTCATCTTTATATTCAAAAGCTGTCATGTTCTTTCCTATTTCCCCAAGACCACCTAAAGGAATTATTTTGATCTTTTTTTGTAATGGAGAAAGCTTTTTTTTCATATACTTTTTCTTTTCATTATGTTTATTTTCTTTATTTACTACTTTCTTAATAGTTTCATTTTTATTTTCATTTTTTTCATTTCCTATATTACCCAACTTCTCACCTCTAAACTTTATCAATTAACTTATTTTAACAACTCTATACTATTATATTAACTTAACAGTATTAAATTTTAAATACATATTTCACTTATTTGATACTTAATATAATTCTCATTGTTAAGTTATCCAAGATACCTCTAATTAATACTTATAAAAATTATATAGTATATTAATTTTCATAATGAGTTATATTTTTCTTTTTCTTAAAGTTATGTATAGCAGTATTATTGCCACAAGACTCAAAAATAATCTTAAATAGTTTTCTTCAATATTTATAAAGTCATAACTTATCATTACTTCTAAAAATATTGAAGGTATTTTTCCTAATAAAGTTGCTAAAATAAACATCCAGCCTTCAACTCCACTCATGGATGCTGCAAGTGTAACAAAACCTGAAGGAATAAATGGCAAAAGTCTCCCTTCAAATATAATCAAACCACTTTTTATCCCTCTACTTTTCTGTAATTTATCTAAGATTTTATATTTGCTTATAAAATCTGATGCAACCTTTTTTATACCTATTCTATAAACTAGAAATGTTATATATCCTCCAATAGTTTCTCCTGCAAGGGATATAAAAAAACCCTTAACTGGTCCAAAAAAAATTATATTAGCACATGTTACAAAAACTGATGGTAGTATACCTATAAGAGCAATTATAATACTAACTACTATAGATATGATAAATGCTATATTATTATATTCATAAAAAATAGCAATCATATTGTCAACATTAAGCATAAAGCATACTCCTATTCTAAATTGAAATATAAATACACTATATAGTACATACTTTATATTTGCAACTCAGTAATCATGTTAAACAAAAATTTATATGCTATAATTTAGAGTACAAAATTATAATTATTTTAATACAAAACTTATATGGGGTGATTTACTTTGATATTTTCCACATTAAAAATAAATAAAAACGAGCCTATTTACCTCCAGCTTGAAAATCATATTCTTAGTGGTATAAGAAATGGAACCATAAATAAAAATAGTAAACTTCCTTCAACTAGAGAAGTCAGTAAATTTTTAAAAATAAGCCGTAATTCTGTTATTTCAGCTTATGAAGAATTAGAAAGTAAAGGAATTATTGTAACCAAAAGAGGAATAGGCTCTTTTATCATCGTTGAATGTGAAAAAAATAATATTGAATTTAATATTAACTATAAATCAAAGATTAATGATTATGGAAAGAAATTAAGAGATCTTGATATTGTAAAAAGTGAGCTTCCATCAAAAAAGAATATGATTTCTTTTAAATCAATTGCTCCCGAAAGCCATTTGTTTAATCTAGATGATTTTAAACGTTCACTTCTAGATGCCTGGAGCTATGAAAGCGTAAATCTTCTTAACTATGGTTATGCTAAAGGGTATAAACCCCTCTTAGAATATTTATCACAATATATGAGTGAAAAAAGAGTTCACATGGACAATAAAGATATACTTATAACAAATGGTTTTACAGAAGCTTTTGACATTATAATTAGTTCACTAACAGAAAAAGGCGATGTTGTTATATGTGAAGAACCAACACATAATACTGCTCTGAAAATAATGAAGTCCTATGGATTAGAAATAGTACAGATAAAAATGGATAATGAAGGATTAAACTTATCCCTTCTTGAAGATGCATTAAAGTCTCATAAGCCTAAATTCGGATATCTAATTCCATCTTATAATAATCCTACTGGAATAGTTACTAAAACAGAACGACGTAATGATATATATAAGCTATTTATGAAATATGAAGTTCCTATAATAGAAGATGGCTTTAATGAAGAATTGCTTTATACTAGCTCACCTATAGATCCAATTGCTTCATTATGTGGAAATGGAAATGGAGTCATCTATATTGGAAGTCTTTCAAAAATCCTATTTCCTGGACTTAGAATGGGATGGATATGTGCTGATAAAGAACTTATTGATATTCTTGAAAGTGTAAAAAGAGGACGTAATATTCATTCTTCATTTCTAGATCAAAGTACTTTCTATTATTATTTAAAAAGTGGAGCTTTTAATCGATATTTAAAGAATGTCCGAAAATATTATAAAGATAAATTTTCACTTGTTATGGATATGATTGAGAAATATATCCCTTATGAGTACCTTACTGGTGAAGGCGGATTACATGTATTTATAAAATTAAAAGAAAATATAAATACACGAGAACTTTTGGATTTATGCTATAAAGATGGAGTAACATTTATGCCTGGAGATATTTTTTATAGTAACAATGATTGCAAAAATACTTTCCGAATTGGATTTGGACGTGTAAGTGATGAAGATATAGAAAAAGGTATGAAAATCATTGGTAAAAATATATTGAAACTAACAGATTTAAAAAATGAAATATAAAGTTGCAAAACCACCTCTGCTTAAAAATTTAATATTAGTGGTTCTTTAATAATATGGCTAATTGTATTAAACTAAAATAAAGAAAATTAATTATTGACATAATTTTTTAGTAAATTTGAGGTGTTATTGATGGAAAAGATACTTAGACCCGTATGGGCTGAAATAGATTTAGATGCATTAGCATACAACATGAAAAATATAAAATCATTAGCTGAAGATAAAGAAGTAATTGCTGTTGTAAAAGCTGATTGCTATGGCCATGGTGCCATTGATACTGCTCCTGTCCTTCTTGAAAATGGAGCTTCAAGACTTGCTGTTGCAGTATTAACTGAAGGAATAGAACTCAGAAAAGCTAAAATAACAGCACCTATTATGATTCTCGGATATACTCCTGAATATTTAGGAGAAGAGTTAATAACTTACGATATTGAGCAAACTGTTTATAGTCTTGAATATGCTCAAAATTTATCAAAAACTGCTCTTTCACTTAATAAAAAAGCTAAAATTCATATAGCACTTGATACTGGCATGGGAAGAATTGGTTTTATCCCAAATGAAACTTCATTAAAAGAAGTATCAGAAATTTGCTCTTTACCAGGATTAGATGTAATAGGTATGTTTACACACTTTTCCACTGCTGATGAAGAAAATAAGGATTATACTCTTGAACAATTTGATAAATACATGAATTTTTCACACGAACTTTCTAAGCTAAATATAAGTATTCCGCTAAAACACGTTTCAAATAGTGGAGCAATCATGGATATGCCTGAAACATTTAAAGATTTAGATGCGGTAAGAGCTGGAATAATACTTTATGGATATTATCCTTCTCATGAAGTAAAGAAAGAAAACCTTTCTTTAAAACCAGCATTAACAATAAAAGCAAAAGTAGCTCATGTAAAAGAAATGGATGAAAATATGTATATAAGCTATGGCAGAACTTTTAAAACTAAAAGAAAAAGCATTATAGCTACTATTCCAATAGGATATGCTGATGGATATTCACGATTACTCATTCCTGGAGCTAAAGTAATTGTTAATGGTAAATTAGTGCCTATAGTAGGTAGAATATGCATGGATCAATGTATGATAGATGTAACTGATGCTGGTACTGTTAAAACTGGAGATGAAGTTATTATCTTAGGTCAATTTGAAAATTTAAAAATAAATGCTGATGATTATGCTCAAATACTTGGCACGATAAATTATGAAGTGTTATGTATGTTTAAGCACAGAATTCCTAAAGTTTATATAAAAAATAATAAACCAATTATCGTACGAAATTATATTTAAAAAAATAAACAGCCATATATACGGCTGTTTATTTTTTAATATTAAGTCATCTTTTTCTGATGAACCTTATTCTTTTCTAGATTTAATAAACCTGTATAAATACTACTTTTAAGTAGTTTCCTTCTGGAAATTTATCACTAACGGCAAAGTCATTTGGTAATGTATGTTCTTCTAAAATTTCATATTCTCTATTAAAGTCCTTAAATGCTGTATCTATAAACTTTTTAAATTTTTTCATATTAAATGTTGCACAGTTTGTAGATGCTATAATTATACCTTCATCATTAGTTAAAGTAATTGCACTTTTAACAAGACTAGTATAATCTTTTGCTGCACTAAACCTATTATCTTTTGATGTGGCAAAGCTTGGAGGATCTAATATTACAACATCAAATTTTAAATTTTCTTTTGCTGCACGTTTAAAGTAATGGAATATATCTTCAACAACAATATCATGCTTTTTATAATCAATACCATTAATTTCAAAATTTTCTCTTGTTTTTTCAAGACTTCTACTTGCAAGGTCAACACTTGTAGTTATTGCTCCTCCCCTTGCAGCAGCCATTGAAAATGCTCCAGTATACGAAAATGTATTAAGTACTGTTTTATCTTTTGAATATTTTTCTTTTAATGATTTTCTTACATCCTTCTGATCAAGAAATACTCCAACCATTGCTCCATCATTAAGGTATATTGCAAAATTTACATCATTTTCTTTTACAACAAGAGGCTCTGGTGCTTTCTTTCCCCATAAATAACTATCCTCATCAACAACCATTCCATTGTCTTCAAATCTCTTTTTTTCATATATTCCATCTATAGATACTAATTGTCTCATTGCTTTAATTATAAAATCTTTAAATATGTACATGCCCTTACTATACCAAGTAATTAAATAATATTCATCAAAGTAATCAATGGTTAATCCTCCAATACCATCTCCCTCTCCATTGAATACTCTAAATGCATTTGTATGTCTAGAATGATAAAGCTTCATTCTCTTAGAAAATGCATTTCGGAGCTTATTATAAAAAAACTTATAGTCAAATACACTATTTTTACTATTGCTTAAAATCCATCCGCACCCTTTATTCTGATTTCCATAATATCCTTTTCCTATAAATGACTTTTTATTATCTAGTAAAGTTATTATCTGTCCTTCTTCACTAAGAACCTGTGGATTTTCCAAAGTATCCCTAGAAACAAGTGGATATCCGTTTTTATATTTTGTGACAAATTCTGATTTAACAATAAGTGCTGCTTCCTTCATAAAACACCATCCTAATAAATATATTCTTTTGAACTAATTTATTATTATATCATATTTGTTAATGATTTTTTCATATTTTTGTCACATTTTTGACACATAAATCATTCATAATAGTATTTGTAAAGTAGTTAAAGCATTATTATTTACCCCTTAACCAGCAAATGGTTAAATTAAATGCCTCGCACCCCTAAGCGAGGCATTTTTTTTACATATAAGTTATAATATAAATTACCTTAACGATTTTTTTATTTATTAGAAATATAATTCTTTTAATTTATCTGCTATAACACCACTAGAACTTGGAATTTGCTTTATATTATATCCTAGCAATAAAGGTGATGTTGTAAATCTTGGTGTAACCTTACAAATTATTTTATTTTTCCAATGATAGAAGAATACATTAAAACTATCACATGGTGCAAAATAATTATTTAAGATATAGTGTGTTATCTTTTTTAAACATATTGAAAGTTCATCTAATCCAGATAAGTTCTCATCTATTATCATATTAAATTCACAAAAACCGCTTATTGGTTTATCTGACAGATTTACAGTACAATAGATACTTTTATAAATCTCTATACCTTCAAAATACGAATCTTTTAAATCTAATTTATAATCTATATCTCTAATACCTACTATCTGCATATGTGGGTGTTTCAAACTTCCTCCTGAATGTGGACCATGATTTTTATAAAATATTACTGATTTATAATTATTATTCTTTTCAAATTCAAGCCAATGTTCAACACCAAATTTTATGAGATTCTGAATATATTCATCAGTATACTCACTCATATTTCCTTTACAAGTATAAGTTTCAATTATCACTAATTGACATGTATCTTTTAATGTAGGATATTTATTTTTTAGTAATATAAATGGACCCTTTTCATCAATAACATCCTTTAACTCTTCTCTATTGCAAAAAGGACATTCCTTCATATTTAAATTTGCAAATTCATTTGGTTTATCTTTGCTAATATCATTCAAAAATATTAAATATTTTTCTTCCACTTATATCACCTTAGACCTTTCTTATCTCATTTTTTTATCAATACATGTGCACATTTTGATGGAACTGTTATATTATTACCCTCTATTGAATAAATTTCTTCTACTCCTGCTTTTTCTTTGTTTACAAGAACACTCCATCCACATTCTTTTAAATCTATAAAAGTTTCTTCATCATTAGGATTAAATATTACCACTATAGTATTACATAAATTTCTTCCACTATTATCTTCTATTTTGTATGCAACTACATTGTCTTTATAAAAGCTTTCACCTTTATTCAAAAAAGATAAATTTTTTCGTATTTCTTCACTTGAATTCATTCGAAATGCTCTATATTTTTTTCTTAATTTAATTAATCCTCTATAATATTCTACAATATCCCTATAATCATATGCCCTATTCCAGTCTAAACCATTTACTTTATCTGGTGCATTGTAGCTATCATGATTAAAACTTCCATCATCATTTTTTTTGCTTCTTAAAAATTCTTCTCCAGCTTGAAAAAATGGTATTCCTTGAGAAGTAAGAACTATTGCTGCTGCAAGTTTGTTCATACTTTTTCTTTTTTCTATGGAATCTTCTCTATTTGACATAGTCAACTTATCCCAAAGAGTATAGTTGTCATGTGCAGATATATAATTTATACATTGATAAGGCTCATTAGCCCATGACCAATGTGAATATATAACTCTATCATAATTAATTCCTAGTTGCCCTGTTGCTCCTACAATACAAAATTTTATTGTATCTTCAAGACCTTCTCTTCCATTAATATATCCTCTTTCATTTATATTGAAAACATGCCCCTTAACACCATCTCTTGTATCATCGCTAAAAGCTGCAATCTGACTTTTTTCAAATTTAATTATATTTTGTTTTATTGCTGCCTGATCACTTTTAAGAGGTGTTCCACCCCCTGTCCATCCTTCTCCATACATTAAAATTGAAGGATCTATTGCATCAAGTTCTTTTCGTATTATATGCATGGTTTCAATATCATGAAGACCCATAAGGTCAAATCTAAATCCATCAATATGATATTCCTTTGCCCAATATAAAATGGAATCTAAAATCAACTTTCTTACCATATATCTTTCTGATGCCAGTTCATTTCCACATCCTGAACCATTAGAGAAATTTCCATTTATATCTTGTCTGTAATAATATCCAGGTACTGCAAGATTTAAATTTGAATCATGAGTTCTATAGGTATGATTATATACCATATCCATAATAACTCTTATTCCATTTTTGTGAAGGCTCTGAACCATCTCTTTAAATTCTCGTATTCTCTTTTCACCTCTATAGGGATTAGTAGAATATGAACCTTCAGGTACAAAATAATTTTTGGGATCATACCCCCAATTATACTGTGGAACTTCTAAATTAGATTCATCAACTGTCTCATAATCAAAACTGGGCAATAAGTGTATATGAGTTATTCCAATCCTTTTTAAATAATCAATACCAGTTTCTATATATTTTCCTTTAAGTGTTGTCCCTTGTTCACAAAAAGCTATAAATTTTCCTCTTCTTTCAGCTTTTATTCCTGAATTTTCATTAATTGAAAAGTCTCTTACATGAATTTCATATATTATCGAACTTGCTGCACTAGTTAATTCAGGTTTTTCGTCTTTACAAAAATCAATAGGATCAGTTTCCCTTAGATTTATTACCATACCTCTATTTCCATTAACTCCAACAGCTTTCGCATAAGGATCTATAACTTCTCTTTCATTTCCACTGTTTGTAACTAAATAATTATAAAATTCTCCATTAAGATCTCTATTTACTTCTATTGTCCAAGTGCCTTGTTCTCCTCTGTTCATATCTAATATTTCTTCGGGACTATTGGTATACTCCTTACAGTCTTTTCCAAACAATGCTAATCTGACATTATTAGCATTTGGAGCCCATAATATAAATTTTGTGCCTTCTTTTGAATATTGAGCACCAAGTATACCTGTATAATTATTATAATCATTACCTAATAAATTCATTATAGTATTACCCCTTTGTAACTTTTATTAAACATTTTAGACAAAAACACAGCCATTTAAACTTTTATAAAAATTAATTACTTTATCTTTGCTATTACTTTAGAAGAAAATGCTGGTACTCTAATGCTTACATCTCCACCTTTAATAATATCATCTTTATCAGATAATAAATCTTTTCCTTCTTCAAAAGATATATTAAAATCAAGATAACTTTCTTTATCACTTAGATTTAATACTATATAGATCTTATCATTTTTACTTGTTCTAGAAAAAACATATTGTTCATTTTTTATAATTACTTGTTCATAGTTACCATTCTTAAGTGCTTCACTCACAACCCTTATCCTTCCAAGTTTTTCAATATGATCAAACAACTCATTGTTTTTATCTTCATAATTTTCTATTTCATCTACACTTGGACGTAATGGCAGATCAGTTTTATCACCTTTTACTGCTTTAATTCCGTATTCACTTCCGTAATAAATACTTGGTACACCTGGCATTGTATATAAAATAGTATAAACATTAAATAAGTATTCTTGAACTTTTAAAGTGCTTGCAAGTCTATTTACATCATGATTATCCACAAAGTTATACAAACACAAATCCTTATATATTCCACCATTCCCAAACATTCTATTCAATGAATATGCTATCTCAAAATAATTCTTATCATTATGACTTGAGTATATACCCTTATAACATTCATAGTTAGTTACCGAATCTAAACTGTCTTTATTTGCCCATCTATTATAATCTCCATGTATTATTTCACCCATAAGCCAGAAATTATCCTTTTTCTTCTCCGTAAATATCTTTAATTCTTTAAAAAAATCAAAAATAATCTTATCTGCTGCATCTAATCTTAATCCATCTATATCAAATTCATCTATCCAAAATTCCACTGCATGTAATAAATATTCTACAACATCTCTATTCCACAAGTTTAATTTCACCAGATCATAACATCCATTCCAACTTTCATAATTAAAGTCATCACCCATAGGACTTCTACTATCAAAATTTAATCCTGAAAACCAACTGCAGTACTTTGAATTTCTACCATTTTTCTGAATATCTTTAAATGCCCAAAACTCTCGTCCTACATGATTAAACACTCCATCTAATACAATCTTTATATCATTTTCATGAAGCTTTTTACATAAATCTTTAAAATCCTCATTTGTTCCAAGTCTTTTATCTATATTCAAATAATCTCGCGTATCATATCCATGATAGCTAGATTCAAAAACCGGTCCAAAATATATTGCATTTATACTCATTTTCTTTAAATGAGGTATCCATTCTTCTATTTTTATAAGCCTATTCTTTTCTTCATAAATTCTGCTTGGCTCTAATACATCACAAAAACCCAATGTAAAAATATTATAAAATACTCTATCTTCAATCCATAAATTCATATTATTATCCCCCTTTATTACACATATAAGTCACTTTTTCATCATGTATATATAATTAATATAAACTCGAGGAATTAACATGTTTGTAAATTCTATCTTATATTATAATTTATGCAGTACTACGCTGATTGATTATATTTAATTAAGAATAATACATATATTTTTCAACCTTAAATTCATCAATTATATTCTATTTTCGATAAAAAGTTTTATATATTTAAGTCTATGCTCTTATTATACATTTATTTGTTATTTTTGAAAATATAACCTGAGATTTTAATTCTTTGGCACTCTCAGAATATAATGTTAAGATAAAAGTAAGAGATTCATTAATAAAATTTAATTATTTATATGCTATAATATCAAAGAATTAGTAATTAAATTCATTCGACATAATAATTTATTCATTTTAGAAGGAGATAATAAAAATGGTATTAAAAAAGAAATTTATTTCATCTATAGTCTGTCTATCTTTAATATTTGGTAATATAACTTGTGCTTTTGCGGATAGTTCAAAAGTAGTTACAATAGGTGCAGATTTAAGTGATACTCAAAAGCAGACTGTACTTGATTATTTTGGTGTAAAAAAGGATGAAGCAGTTATTCTTGAAGTTAATAATCTTGAAGAGAGAAAATATCTTCAAGGTATTGCAAGTGAAGCGCAGCTCGGAACTAAAACATTCTCATGTGCTTATGTAGAACCTGCAAAAAAAGGCAATGGTATAAATGTTAAAACTGCAAATCTTACTTATGTTACATCTTCTATGATTGCTAGTACTCTTGCTACTTGTGGAGTTGAAGATGCAAATGTTATTGCTATGACACCACTTAGTGGGGGTGTTTCAGGAACTGGTGCCTTAACTGGAGTTATGAAGGCCTTTGAAGATGCTACTGGTAAAGAACTTAGCGAAGATAAGAAAGAACTTGCGTCTAAAGAACTTATTACAACAAGTGATTTAGGTGATGAAATTGGACAAGATGAAGCAGCAGGATTAATAAATGATATAAAAGCTGATGTTATAAAAAATGGTACTAAAGATACCAATCAAATAGCAGAAACTATAAATAATGTGACAAACAACTATAACATTACATTAACTCCATCACAAGAAAAGCAAATATCTGATTTAATGACTAAAATTTCTGAGCAAGATTATGATTATAATAGCTTAAAAAATACTTTTAAAAATGTTTCTGATGCAGTTGATAAAAATCTTCAAGAAGCTGGAATAAATATAAATCGTTCTGAAGGTTTCTTTTCATCAATTGGTAACTGGTTCAAAGATTTATTCTCTGGAAGTAAAGATTTAGGAATATTAGAAAATACTAATGATACTGTGCTTGGTGATGATGTAAAAGTAGATGCAACAGATAAGGATGCAATTAAAAATATTATTTCTGATAATGGTTTTTGGGAAAAAATAAAAAACTGGTTCTCAGGTCTTTTCAATTCATCATCTGATAAGACTGAAGAAGATAGTTCTAATAATTCAAATTCTGATTCAAAAAATAGTAATACTGATATAAATTCTGAAAATACTTCACAAACTGAAAATAATACTAATGCTTCTGAAAACAATACTTCTGAGCATTCTGAAAAAGAAAAAGCGTCTGAAAATATTTCTACAAATAATCAAAATTAAATATATGTGTTTCAATTTACAATTAAAATATGATAATTTCAACATATTATAATAAAAAAGCATGGCTAATCCATGCTTTTTTATTCTTTAAGGACTTATAATCCAGTCAGAACTGAAGATAACTTTCAACTGTTAAAACATTGTATTACTAAAACGTCTAATTATTATGTCCATTTTACATATATATATTCTTAAGAAATAATAAAAATTTTTCATAATAAAAATTTTTATTATTTCACATACTATTATTGAAATTTATATTTACGGAGGTAAAATGATGAACAAAAAAATAGTAACTTGCATAGCATCATCTTTGGCAGTTCTTAGTTGTATGTATGTTGTTCCTCAAAAAGTAATGGCAGATACACCTACTGTTTCTTTAGAAGAATCATATTATTACACAGCTAATAAGGATAAAAAAGATAAATCTAAGGATGAAGAAAAAGATAAGAATAAAGATGACAACAAATGCAAAGACGGTGAAAAAGACAAAGATAAAAATAAAGATAAGGGCAAAGATCATAAAGATAAGGGTTTAGACATATTTACAGAAGAAAATTGTAAATACTTATCTGCTGATCAAAAGAAAACTTTGACTGAATGTAAAGAATGTAAAGAAAAAGGAACTCCTCTTACTGAGGATCAAAAAAAATCTTTAAGTGTTATGATTGAATGTATTTTTAAAGGAAAATTAGGCGATGAAAAATACAAAGATTTTAAATGCTTAATTGAAAAGAAAGGAAAAGGAACAAAACTTACTGAAGAAGAAGAAAAGAAATTAAAAGAATATAAAACTATAATCGAAGGAAAAGATAAAACAACTGCTGCCGATATACTTAAACAATTTTTAAGATAACTTATGTAAACAAAGATGTATGGAATTTATCTTTATAAAACTCCATACATCTTTAATTTTGCATATATATTTCGTACTTATACAAGTTAACTTATTTTTAAACAATATCACTGTATTTTTTAAATAGTACTAGAAATAATATCAGTTAATATCCTAAAGACCAAATATTATTCCAACAACTGCTGAAATTCCTATATATACTATAGGATGCTTTTTATATTTAATAATAGAATAAAAGATTATAGCAAATAATATACAACTTTTTATATTAATCAAATCTAGTAAATTATTAGTTACTAAGTATTCATTAATATTTAATAAAGCTATCTTTACAACTTCAAAAGCAGCAACTCCTATTAAACCTACACTAGCTGGTCTAAGACATTCAAATACTGACTCTACAGATTTATTATTTTTAAATTTTTCAAGAAACTTAGCAATTATTATTATTATTATTATTGATGGTGTTATTAACCCTAAAGTCGCAACTATACCACCACTAATACCTCCAGAGCTATAACCTGCGTACGTTGATATATTTACTCCCATTGGTCCTGGAGTTGATTCTGATACAGCTATCATGTCTGCAAGCATACTTTGATTAAACCAATCGTATTTATATGTTAGATTAATTAAAAATGGTAATGTTGCTAATCCTCCACCAACTGCAAATAAACCTGTTTTAAAGAATTCAAAAAATAATAATAAATATATCATTCATTTTTTCCTCCTTTATTTTTCTTTAATAGCCCAATTAATGCTGCGCCTATTACAACATATATGGGTGATAACTGCAATATACCCCCTAAAAAAAATGCAGAAAATGCTAATAATATACCTATATAATTTTTAACAGAACTTTTCCAAAGTTTTATTACTGAGCTTATTATTAATGCTACAACCGCAACCCTTATTCCGCCAAATGCATGTTGTACAATTGAGAATTGTGCAAAATTTTTTAAAAATGCTGCAATTATCATGATTATCACTAATGATGGAAAAACAACTCCTAATGTAGCCACAATACCACCAATAATTCCTTTTAACTTATATCCTATAAATGTTGCTGTATTAACAGCTATTACACCCGGAGTACATTGACCTACAGCATAATAATCAATTACTTCAGTCTCTGTTGCCCATTTTTTCTTCTCTACAATTTTTTTTTGTATTATTGGAAGCATTGCGTATCCACCACCAAATGTTATAGCTCCCATTTTAGCAAATGTCCAAAAAAGATCAAATAATTCCTTCAAAATTTTCACCTCTTATCATTAATTTTCACTTTTGATTAATTATTCCCTAATAATCCTATACTATATAAGATTATCTATCAACATGTATTACTAAATTTATTTTTCTCCTAATTAAAATTAACAATACCTTTATAAACTTTATTAAAATAAAAATAGATTTTGCATTCAATTTATAATTGTCTACAAAATCTATAAAACATTATTTTTACAAATAAGAATCTATATCTATTTGATTTTTAAAAGTTTCAATTCCAATCCTATCTATATAGTCTCCGATTCTTTCTTTTCCAGTTGCATTATTATCATAAACTTCAATGATTTTCTCCACAAGATTAAAAAGATTTTCTTCTGGAATACATAATGCTATTCTGTCAGCAATTCGTGGTTTCATTCCACCTTTTCCACCAACATAAACCATCCATCCTTTTCCACTTCCAATTAAGCCAATATCCTTAAATGCACTGTCTGCACAACTATGTGGACACCCACTTACACCAATCTTCAATTTATTAGGTAGATTTTTTCCATGATATAAACTGTCTAATTTTGATCCTACTGCAACAGAATCTTGAAGGCCTCTTTTACAAAAAGTTGTTCCTGGGCAAACTTTTATACTTCTTACACATAGTCCTATAGCAGCTCCTGGGCTCATTCCAAGATCTCCCCAAGCAGAATCAATATCTTCTTCCTTTAAGCCTACAAGAGCTATCCTTTGAGCTCCTGTCACCTTTATCGCACTAACATTATACTTATCCGCTACATCTGCTATTTTTCTAAGTTCATCCGCTGATACTATACCTGCAGTTAAATGAGGTGCTATAGCATATGTTTCTTTATCTCTCTGCAAAACTGCCCCCTTCTCTAACAAATCCTTTTTCATTATAAATGCCTCCTTGAATTTATTTAACCTTACTATATGATTCTTCCTTAAAACCAACTAAAACAACATCATTACTTACTAATATTGGACGCTTAATTAACATTCCATCCTTTGAAAGCATTTCTGCAATTTCTTCTTTAGACATTAAACTTACTTTATCTTTTAATCCTAATTCTTTATAAACTTTTCCACATGTATTAAAAAATTTTTTTGGTTCTAGCCCGCTTTTATCTATCCAAGCTATTAATTCTTCTTTAGTAGGAGTAGCTTCAACAATATTTCTTACTATTACTTCTTTATTATTATCTTTAAGATATTTAAGTGCCTTTCTACATGTTGAACATTTTGGATACTCTATAAATAACATTTTTCTTCCTCCTAATATTAATAATAATTATTTACAGATAATTATTCTACCACGTTTTTTAAGAAAGGTAAATAAGCACAAACCTCCTATATAATGCATATAGAATATATTTTTAAGACTCTACTTTTTTAATTTATTATGAAACTATTAATATCCTATAACTATTACACTATAAAATCCACATCATATAAAAAATACACTTTATATTATTATTATTTGTAATATTAATAAAAGCATACTTTAAAATTTATATTAATAATATAATTATATTGATTCAATAAAATTCATTATTTTATATATAACTTGAATAGTTATCTCATCAACTTCAAAATAAGTTTCATGCTTTCCATTGGCCACAATAATAACCTCACAATTATCTGCATACTTTGCAAATTTATAATGAGCATCAGCAATAACGTGAGTATCACACTCTGCCTGTAACAATATTACAGGTATTTTAACCTTTGATATATTTTTTTTATTTCTAATATATCTAGTAGCCTTAGAGGCTTCAAAATACCATTTTGCTGAAGCTCCTCCTGTCTGAAATGACTTATTCTTTAATATTTTATCATATTGATAATTGTATCGTTCTTCACAATTTGTTGATCTACTTGGAAATCTACGCTGTCCATTATATGATTTCTGTCCAGGCATATATTCATTTCCTTTTCCAAAATAAACCCATATTCTTGAAAGCATATCTGCAATAAACGCTGGAGTATTGCCTGTATTTATTTGATGCATTGGTGAACTCAAAATTGCACCATTAAAATATTGTGGATATTTTTCTAAAAATACTGTGCCTATTCCCCCACCCATAGAATGAGCAAATAGAATTATCTTTTTATTATAACTATTAGGTATCACCTTTTCTTCTATAAATTGCTTAAAATCTTCAATATAGTTATCAAATTTTTCTACACTGATTTGTCCAATATCTTTTCCTAATCTTCCTGAACGTCCATTTCCCCTATGTTCTATTATAAAAACAGAATAACTAGCATTAATAAAATAGTAAATCAATTCATTATATTTTTCAGTATATTCACCAATTCCATGGGAAATAACTATATTTCCTTTTGGATTATCTACTATAAATTTTTCATAATATAATTCTAAATTGTTTGTTCCTATAATATAGCCACTTTTTTTTAAACTATTTAATACAGGTTCAACTTTATTTATCATATCTTCGCTATAATTAGCTGCTGATATATAATTTTTTATTCTACAGAATTCACAATCTGATTTTGTAATATAACTCTTTTTTAAGTCTGAATATTTCATCTTTATTCTCCTAATATTAATAAAATAAATTCACTACATACTATTATAAATATACAATATTTTTTCTTCTATACGAAACTTTCAAATTCTAAAAAAAATAATAGACCATCAATTAATGACAGTCCACTATTTTTATAATAATTCTTTTATATAAATTTCTTTGTTACTTCTTAAATCTAAAAATTCTCCATCTTTTAAAAGTAATGGCTTGGATAAATTATTTAAATCAACTTGAATTATTTTAGCTATTTCCCCAGTATTTAAAAGAACATTTTCGCCCATGTAATAATTGGAAATGTGCTGTAATAGTATTGTTGTATATTCATAATCAAGCTTACTTAAACTTTTTTCTTTTAAAATTTCAAGAATTTCAAAAGGTCCCTTAGGTTTATTTTCTTCATTATAGGAATTAAGTACATCTAATTCATCTGCTATTGCTATTATTTTTGCAAAGTAATGAATTTTTTCTCCCTTTATTCCAAGTGGAAATCCAGTGCCATCTTCTCTTTCGTGATGCATAAGAACTCCATAGCTAACTGACTTATCTAAATATGGAATAAGGTCTACACATTTATATGCTATCTTTGCATGTTCTTTTACTTCTTTATAGTTTTCTGCCATGATAATATCTGGTTTTCTTTGATACTTTTGATCAAGCTTAGTAATTCCAAAATCATGAAGAAGCGCTGAATAAATAAGAAGATTTATTTTAGATTTTTCAAGGCCTATCCATCTTCCAATAAGAGCGCTTAGAACAGCAACATTTACTCCATGTCTATATATATTATCATTTCCACTACCCTTAAAAACAACATTACACACTACAACCTCTGTATAATTAAGTTGATTTTGTATCCTTACAGCAAATTCACGTAATTCATCAAGATCTGTTTTTCTTATTTTATTCATTTTAGAAAACATTTCCTGTAATTCATGAGCAACTTGTTTAAAGCTTTCTTCTACATTCTTAAGCTCTAATTCTTTGCTATTTTCTGATATATCAACATCAGATACATCTATTTCTATTTTCTCTAAAAAATATGACTTTTTTAATAGTGATATTAATTCATCAGTTATTATAGTACCTTTCTTAACTAAAAGAGTCCCATTTTCTATAATATCCTTAGATATAATCATACCCTGTTTTAATTCACTTACATTTAATAACGAACCTTTTTTCATTTTTCCCCCTATTAACCTAGTTAAAAGATTTTTTAGTAATATAGTTATAATTACAAATTATAACAGCATTTCTTTAATATAATATTCCTTCTGCTTGTCCAAATCTATAAATTCTCCATTCTTAAGCACTAAAGGCTTCTCTAAATTATTAATATTCATTTGTATTATCTTACATCTCTCACCATTATTCAGAAGTACCTCTTCTCCTAAATAATAATTTACTATGTGTTCTAAAAAGACTTTTACATATTCATAATTAAGTTTTCCTAACGATTCATTTTTAACTATTTGCAATGCTTCAAAAGGAGCCTTTTTTCTTTTATAGCCTCTATTAGAATTAATAGCATCAAATACATCTGCTATGGCAATAATTTTACCAAAAGAATGTATAGCATCCCCCTTTAATCCCAATGGATATCCAGAGCCATCTTCTCTTTCATGATGCATAAGAACTCCATAACTAACACATTTATCTAAAAACGGAATTTGTTTTACAAAGTTATATCCTAGTACGGGATGATTTTTTACTGCATTATATTCACTTGTGGTTAAAGCTGTTTGTTTATACAGTATTTCTCTCTTCACTTTTGTCTTTCCAAAATCATGAAGTATTGCTGAATATACAAGAAGATTAAGCTGTGCTCCATCATATCCAAGCCACTTTCCAATTAATGCACTTAAAGCTGCAACATTAACACCATGCCTATAAATACAATCACTGCCACTGCCATGTAGAACAATATTTTTAATTACAACACTACTTGGCTTTAATTCTTCTTGAATTTTATTGGAAAATATCCTAATTTCTTTCATACATTCACTATCTTCATTTTGTATGCTTCTAAATGTTCTTTGTAACTTTGAAGAAATAACTTTAAATTCTTCCTCTATTTTATTGAATTCTTCTAGTTTCTTTTCTTCAAATGTACTTTCATTTTGCACACTTTCTAAATCATAAACTTGAACAGTTCCTATAAAGAGTAATCGTTGTATATCAATTATCATCTTCTCTGTAATTTCCATGTTCTTTTTTAACAACACTTTTCCGTTTTGTTCAACATCCTTAGCTATAACCATACCTTTTTTTAATTCTGAAAAAGCAATCGATATTATTTTTTTCCCCATACCATCCACCCTATCCACATAATTCCTTATTTAAAAACAAAGTTTTTTCTTTCTAATGTAAACACTTTGTATTTTTATGTATATTATTCTATATTTTTTTATTTTTGTCAAAAATGTTTTTCATTTGTTGTAAACCTAATATTAAAATACCACCTATAATGAAAAACATAATACTAAAAGTACTAAAAGTCATTGGAGGTTTTGGAATTTCTAATGAAGCTGGTCCCATAACAACAGCATACAACGATCCAATCATAAGACCTAATATCATGTAGATAGTCTGAGATCTATAGTTATTCAATACATATTTAACAATCCTTATAGTTGCAAATATTCCTCCAAGTACTCCAAATCCGAATATCATTACTATAGGTAAATAGTCAAAATTAAAAGTAATAACTTCTTTTACTGCTGATACAATTGGTACATAAAGACCAAATATAAGCAATAATGTTGAACCTGATATTCCTGGAAGTACCATTGCTGAAATTGCTATCATTCCAACTACAAAAACATATACTCCTAATCCTATTGATAATCTATCTATTGATATATCCATTCCACCTTTAGTTGCAGGATTAAAATATGTTATAGCAGATACTATAATTATTCCTCCAATTAAAAAAACTACATTCTTATATTTATCAATTAAACTTTCTTTTTCTTCTTTAATTATTATTGGAATAGCAAAAATTATAAACCCTAAAAATAATGAACTTATATTATATATCTGTGCTTCAAAAATTGATCCTAGAAATAACATAGATATAACAAAGCCTGCTATCCATCCTATTCCTATTTTTATCAAAAATTTAATTCCATCTATTTTTTCTGCTTTTTTCCCAGCTACAATAGCATCAAGAGAACCTATGAACTTATCATAAAAACCTAATAAAAATGCTATGGTTCCTCCTGAAACTCCCGGCACACTATCTGCAAGTGCCATACAAAATCCTCTTATAAAATTAATAATATACATTGTGATAATTTCTCCTTCTATCTTTTATTAATATTAATTAAATAATAATTACTCTATTCCCTATATAATATCATAATAATATGTAATAAAGGATGAATATATAAAAAATTCATCCTTCATCAACAAATCAAGTAATTTAATATTTTTATTTATATTAAATTATTGTTCCAGCCTTAGCATTACCTGTTTTGGCTTTTCCTTGTATTTCTGTCGGAATATCTTTCACATCATTTTTCTTATAATGCTGTTTATGATTACTTTCTGTTCCATGAGCATCACTTGGATCTGGTCTTCTCATTCCTGCTTTTGCCATAAAACTTCACATCCTTTCTAAAATACTATTCATTTTAGTATTAAGAAAAAATCAGTTTAGTATGCATTTAAAAAGACTTTTATTTATTTTCATCTATCCATGTTTTCCATATATCTTCATCTACACCAACTGTAGCTTTATTACCATTTCTCACCACTGGAGTATTCATAACACTTTGATTTTTCAGTAATAATTCAGTTTTAACTTCCTTGCTTCTTATATTATTAAAATTTAGCTTAATATAATCCTTTGATTTTGTGTTTATTAATGTATTTATATCTAAACATCTGAGCACATTGTTCATTTCACCATTACTCATAGATTTTTCATTAATATCAATAAGCTGATATTTTATTTTTCTTTCTTTAAAAAATCTTTCTGCTTTTTTAGTATCAAAACATTTTTTTCGGCCAAAGATCTGTATGTTCATATAATTTCTCCTTAAACTAGTTCAATTTCTCTTTTTTTATTAATTATATATGTTGTACTATGAACTTTACAATTATAATTTTCTATATATTAAAATAAATGCTTCAAAGCCTAATACAGCTTCAAAGCATTTACCTTTTAACTATTACTTATCTAATCCAACTATTGTGTCTAAGGCAACTTCCATCATGTTTGTAAAAGTCTTTTGTCTTTCTTCCGAACTTGTAATTTCACCTGTTATAAAGTGATCACTTACTGTCATGATTGCTAACGCTTTAACTCCATACTTAGCTGCTACAGTATAAAGTCCTGCTGCTTCCATTTCAACACCTAGACATCCAAAAGCTGCCCATTTCTTCCAATCTTCATTGTCATCTCCATAAAATATATCTGAACTATAAATAGTTCCTACCTTAGGATCTATTCCTTTTTCAACTGCTGTATCATATGCCTTTTTTAGTAATTCAAAATTAGCTGTTGGTGCATATGTTCTTCCTTGGAATCTTGTTAAGTTAAGATTTGAATCTGTGCATGCTGACATTGCTATTACTAAATCTCTTACTTTAACATCTTCATGGTATCCTCCACATGTTCCAACTCTTATAAGATTCTTAACTCCATATTCATTTATTAATTCATTTGCATAAATTGAAATTGAAGGAATCCCCATTCCTGTTCCTTGTACTGATATTCTTTTTCCTTTATATGTCCCTGTAAATCCATACATTCCTCTTACTTCGTTATAGCATACTACATCTTCTAAAAATGTTTCCGCTATAAATTTAGCTCTAAGTGGATCTCCTGGTAATAATACGCTTTCTGCTATTTCTCCTTGTTTTGCATTTATATGAATACTCATTGTAAACCTCCGTATACTTCTATCTAATATTTTCTTTTCTAAAAGCTCCTGGCATAACTTCTTCCATAGTCTTTACTATATAATCGTCTTCATTTTTAACTAAAATTACAGCTGCATCTCCATCTGCAAATTCACATAAAACCTGGCGACAAATCCCACATGGATAAGTATACTCTTCTGCACTTCCAGCTATGGCTATTACCTTTATTTTAGTTTCGCCACTAGCAACTCCAGTAAATATTGCTGTTCTTTCTGCACAATTTGTTGCACCAAAAGAAGCATTTTCAATATTACATCCACCGTAAACATTGCCACTTTCAAATAATACAGCTGCGCCAACTTTAAAGTTAGAATAAGGTGCATAAGCTCTCTCTCTATAATCTAAGGCTGTTTTAACAAGATTTTTATAATCCATGGTAATTCCCCCTATTCAATTAAATCTTTATAAATTGAAATATTAGTATATATATATTATATCCCATCTTCGCATAAACAATCTATATACCATACATGTTGCTATTGTATTAAATCAATTTATACAATAGCAACATTTATTATCTATAAATTCTAAGTTTTATCTCTTACCTGCATCAAATGGTTCACCAGCTGCTTTTGGAGCTTGTGAAGATTTTGAGAATAATACTAAAGCAATTAAAGTTACCACATATGGGAATACTTTTAAGACTACTGGTGGTATTGATCCTAATGATGGAATAACTTGTGATACATTTGCAACTGTTGTAGCAAATCCAAAGAATAATGTAGCTGCAAGTATTCCAAGTGGCTTCCATTGACCAAATATTAAAGCTGCTAAAGCAAGGAATCCAATACCTGCAACACTTCCATTAAATTCACCTGAGTATGTTACAAGAATAATAGCTCCACCTAAAGATGAAAGACCACCTGAAAGTAATACTCCAAAATATCTCATTTTAAAAACATTTATACCTGCTGCATCAGCTGCTTGTGGATGTTCTCCACATGCTCTAAGTCTTAATCCAAAACTTGTTTTATATAATAAGAATATACTAATCACTAAAATTAAAAGTACTAACCATGTTGTTATATAAGTCTTTTTAAAGAATAAGTCCCCTATTATAGGAATTTGTGATAAGAATGGAACATCTTTAGGATAAAATCCACTTTGTATTCTTATACGTCCACTTCCTGCTATAGTTCTTGCCAAAAATATAGTTAATGCACTCGCTATCATATTGATAGCTGTACCACTTATTGTCTGATCTGCATTTAAATTTATGCTTGCAAATGCATGTAATAGTGAAAATAGCATTCCTACAATAAAAGCCACTAATAATCCAATCCATAATGGAAGAGAACTTTCAGGCATACTTTCTTGTAGTTTTGATATTGCTAGTGCTCCAGAAAAAGAACCAATTATCATAAATCCTTCTAAACCTATGTTAATAACACCGCTTCGTTCACAATATAACGCTCCAAGTGCAGTTATAAGTAGAGGAATAGTATACACAATAGCATATGGAAATATATCTCTAATTATTGACCACATATTATTTTTCCTCCTTATCTACATTATTATCATTTGGTAGTATACCACTACCACTATCTCCAGCTTTTTGAGCTTTTCTTTGTTTGAATTTCTTAACAATCATAGGTACTGCTGCGCTTATAGCTGCAAAATAAATTATAATTGCAATTATTGTATCTGCTATTTCTGGAGGTATACTTGTATTAACGTTCATGAATCCCTTACCAGAATATAATAAACCAAAGAATATAGCTGAAACTAATACTCCCAGAGGACTATTTGCACCTAATAAAGATACTGCGATACCATCAAATCCTTGTGAAGGCATTATACCTATTTGAATATTTGATGCATTACCTATATATTGTGCAACACCGGCTAAACCTGATAATGCACCTGCAATCATCATTGCTAAAATTATATTTTTATTAACTGACATACCTGCATATTCAGCTGCATCTCTGTTAAATCCAACTGCTTTTAACTCATATCCTAAAACTGTTTTATTCAAAATAAACCAAATTAAAATTACAACTACTATTGCTATTATTAATCCTAAATTTATATATGATCCATCAAAAAGATTTGTAAGCCATTCAGCTTTTAATGATGCCACTTGAGGAATATTTTTTGATTCTGTTTCTGTAGAACCTTTAAAATAAGCTGGTACTGCATAATAAACAATCCAGTATGCTGTCCAGTTCATCATGATTGATGATACAACTTCATTTACATTAAATTTAGCTTTTAAAAGACCTGGTACAAATGCCCATAAGGCTCCAGCTAAAGCTCCAACAAGAACCATAAGAATTAATAATAAAAATCTTGGCATACTATCACTATATAATAATCCAATACTTGTAGCACAGAATCCTCCAAATAACATTTGTCCTGGAGTTCCTATATTAAACAATCCAGTTTTAAAAGCAAATGCTACAGAAAGTCCTGTAAAAATAAGTGGAGTAGATGTTGCTAAAGTATCACCAATTCTTTGTACATTCATTAATCCACCTTTAAAAAGGTACATATATCCATCAACTGGATTATCTCCAATTAACAACATTAAAATTGCTCCTGCAATTAACCCCAAAGCAACTGCAATTACAGAATTTAAAGCTTCTTTTCTAGTCATGCTTTGATCCTCCTTTATGAACACCAGCCATCATTAATCCTATTTCATTTTCATCAGTTTCAGCTGCATTAACTACTCCGATTAACTCACCGCCATTTACTATAGCAATTCTATCTGCTAAATTCATAACTTCGCTTAATTCTAAAGATACAAGTAATACTGCTTTATCAGCATCTCTTTCTCCAATTAATCTTTTGTGTATGTATTCAATAGAACCTACATCAAGGCCTCTTGTAGGTTGAACCGCTATTAATAAATCAGGATCTAATCCTATTTCACGTCCAATGATTGCTTTCTGTTGATTACCACCTGACATTGTTCTTGCAAGTGATGCTCCACCTTGACCTGATCTTACATCAAATTCATTTATTATATTTTCTGCATAATCATGTATTGCATCTTTTTGTAGTAGCCCATATTTAGAAAACGGCTCTTTATTATACCTTTGAAGAACTATATTATTTTCTAATGTATAATCTAATACTAGACCTCTCTTTTGACGGTCTTCTGGGATATGTCCGATACCAGAATCAATACGCTTACGTATTGATATGTTAGTAATATCCTCACCTTTAAGTATTATCTTTCCTTCTTTTACATGTCTCATACCAGTAATAGCTTCAATAAGTTCTGTCTGTCCATTACCTTCTACTCCAGCAATACCAAGTATCTCACCTTTTTTAACTTCAATTGAAAAATTCTTAAGACCAAGTACTTTTTTGTTATTTAAAACTGATAAATTTTCAACTTTTAATACAACATCACCAGCTTTTTTAGGCTGCTTTTCAACTTTAAAATTAACCGGTCTTCCAACCATCATTTCAGCCATTTTAGCTTCGCTAGTTTCCTTTACATTAATAGTACCTATATACTTACCTCTTCTAATAACAGTACAATTATCTGCTACTGCCTTAATTTCTTTAAGTTTATGAGTTATTATTATTATTGACTTTCCTTCATTGATTAAATTCTTAATTATTTTCATAAGTTCATCAATTTCTTGTGGTGTAAGAACTGCTGTAGGTTCATCAAGAATAAGAACTTCAGCATCTCTATAAAGTGTTTTAAGTATTTCTACTCTCTGTTGCATTCCAACAGATATATCTTCAATTTTTGCATATGGATCAACATTTAAACCATATTTTTTAGATAATTCTTCAACTCTTTTTGCTGCACTTTTTACATCAACAACCATTCCCTTTTTAGGTTCACACCCTAAAATTATGTTTTCTGTTACTGTAAAATTATGAACTAGTTTAAAATGTTGATGAACCATCCCAATTCCTAAATCATTGGCAACATTAGGATTTGAAATTTTAACTTCTTTTCCATTTACCTTTATTATTCCTCTTTCTGGCTGATACATTCCAAAAAGTACTGACATTAAAGTGGATTTTCCCGCTCCATTTTCTCCTAACAACGCATGTACTTCACCTTTTTTTAATCTTAAGGTAATATTATCATTAGCTACTATACCTGCGAATTCTTTACGGATATTTAGCATTTCAACTACATATTCCATTAATAATATCCTCCTTTATTAATTAACAATATTGATTGACAATTGACAATAAACAATATATTTTAAACCACACAACTTAATCCCCATCTACCATTATTGTACATTGTCAATTGTCAATATTTTCATCATTTATCTCATTATGAAATTAACAATGAGGTTTAGTTTATAGGATATAGAAATCCTATAAACTACTTATTCCCATTGTTAATAAATTTATAGTAATTTTTAATTATTCAAATAATGAGTTATCATCATTGTTATCTTTAACAGTAATCGATCCATCTTTAAGTTTTCCGTAAATATCATTTACAACCTTCATTGTATCAGCACTTAAATTTGGATTTTCAGCTGGAATACCTACTGCATCCTTAGTTATATCAAATGTTAATGTCTTACCACCTGGGAAATTTCCATCTAACACTTGTTTAACCATATCATAGCTTGCTGAATCAACTTTCTTTATAGCAGAAGTAAGAACTACTGATTTACCATCTGCATATTTACCATCATCATATTGATCTCTGTCAACACCTACTACCCATACGTTTTTACCTGAATCCACTTGAGTTTTAGCTGCTGTTATAACACCATTACCAACTCCACCAGCAGCACAGAATATAGCCTTAACACCTCTATCATACATAGCATTAGCTAATTGAGTTCCTGCAGCAACATCATTGAATGTTCCTTGATATATTACATTTTCTTTATCTAAAGTCATTTTAGTTCCTAAGTTAGCATTAGCATATGCTACACCTTGTTGGAATCCCCAGTTGAATTTTTGAACTGCTGGAATCTTCATACCACCAATAAATCCAAGGCTTCCTTCTTTTAATTCAACAGATGTTGCAACACCTGCAACAAATCCTGCTTGTTGTTCTGCGAATAAAATAGAAACTGCATTGTCTGAAACTTTAACAACTGGATCTTTTTCTGCTCCATCATTTGGAGTACCATCTATTATTACAAAGTTAGCATCTTTATATTTATCTTGAGCTTCATATACTGCTGTTTCAAATTTGAAACCTGGAGTAGCTATTAGTCTGTAACCTGCATCATAAAGGTTTCCTATTTCCTTTAAGTAATCAGCTTTAGTTTCTCCTGATGGTTTTAAGTATTTAGGATCTTGTAAACTAAAATCCTTTTGAGCTTTTTCAATACCTTCCCATGTACCTTGGTTGAAAGACTTATCGTCTATAGTTCCTGAATCAGTAACCATACCAACTTTTACTTTTGCATCTGTACCAGTAGCATCTCCAGTACTTGACGAACTTCCGCAACCAGCAAATAAAGTTACTGTAATTGCTGAAACTGCTAATAATGATAGTAATTTCTTTTTCATTATAAATACCTCCTAAAGTATAGCATTTTATTTAGTAATATATAAAATCACAGAAATAAATCCTGATTTTAATGCAATGTATTAATTTCTTTAGATATCATTTTTTAGTATTAGAGTTTTTTTATAAAATATGTATACAATCCATATGGATTGATTACTCAAATCTTTCAGAACCTCTTATTATTATTTGAGGCGATATTATTGTCCTTGTCTTCTCTGTTTTACTGTCATTTAAAATATTGCACAACAACTTCATTGCACTTTTCCCTAAAAGCAGTGGACACTCTTCAATATATGTAAGGTTTAGCCCAAACATATCTAATACATCATTTTTATCTGAACCTATAATGGCTAAATCATTAGGTATTTTCTTTTTATATTCTTCTACAGCTTTGATGACACCCATAGTCATTCTATTAGTACATACTATAAGAGCGCTTGGACATTCTTTACTATCAAGCATTTCTTTTGTAATTTCATATGCATTTTCACATGTAAAATCTGCTTTTAGTATATAGTTTTCTTTTACTTTTATATTATTTTCTATTAATGCTTTTTTATATCCTAAAAGTCTTTGGCTCATTGGTTCTGAGCTTAAAGGTCCTAATAGTATTCCTATTCTTTTGTGTCCTCTTTCAATTAATAACTTTACAGAATCATAAGCTCCTTTAATATTATCAACAAAAACACCATTAAGTTCTGTTGAGTTAACATCTGCACATGCTAAAATCAATGGACATTGTAAACTTTCAATAATTTCTTTATATGTGCTATCAAAATCATCTGCTCCAAAACCTGGGGTCATTATTATTCCTTTAATTCTCTGCTCTTTAAGCAGATTTAATGCTCTAATCTCTTTTTCAAACGAATTTTCTGTATTATAAAAAATTATATTTAAATTATTTTTATCTGCCACCTGACTAATACCTTTAATAACTTCTCCAAAATATGAATTAGTTATATCCGGAACTATTACACCAATTGCATTTGTCTCTCTTTTGGATAAACTTCTTGCAATAGCACTAGGCGTATAGTTTAATTCTTTAATTACTGCTTCTATTCTGTTCTTTGTTTCTTCTTTAACATATCCAGAGTCATTCAATACTCTTGATACAGTTGACTGTGATACCTTTGCCTTTTTTGCTATATCACTTATAGTTACAGGCATATAAATTCACCTCATTTTTCGACATAATAGTGATTTTACTGCATTTTTATATCTTATTTAGTCAATATGGTAGCGCTTCCACATTAATAATAATATATCCGTATATCTTTTGTCAACGAAAATAGTATCACTTTTCTTTTAATAAAAGCTAATAGTATATCACATACATTTTTTTCAAGTTAGTCTTTTAAAAATCAGATAATCTTTATCAAATTCCCTTAACATACATGAATATTATATTGTTTACAGAATTTTCTGAATAATTTATGACGAACTTTCCACTTCTTAAATATATTTTCCATACTTTTACACAATCCCAAAACTTGTATCGTAGCTTGTCTACTTGTTTTGTAAAATTATGATAACATTTACAAACATATTTTGTCAATCCTTTTTATGATTATTATAAATACAATTAATCTATTTTTTTATCATGTATTAATCAAATTTTCCAATCCTACTCTAGAATCAGCCTAATTTTACTTTTTATTCTTTAATTTAAAACATTCGCAGGCTGGAATCTAAATACAATATAACCTTTCATCTTTCAAAATCCTATAATTTTCTGCAAAATAGAAATAATCTATGTCAAATTAAATTTATAAAATTCTAATTCCATATAGCTCAATCATTTAACATAATAAGAATAATGCGTAATAAAAGTTATTCTTTTTATTACGCATTATGTAATTAATATTATATTTTTATTTATATATACTAAAAATAATCTAGTTAAATTTAAGCTTTCTTTTTCTTTAATGTATTTACAAACTTTTCAATTCTTTTTAATGCTTCAATTATATTTTCCATAGATGATGCATAGCAAGCTCTTATAAATCCTTCACCACAATCCCCAAATGCATTACCTGGAACCGTAAGAACTTTTTCATTTATAAGAAGTTGCTCACAGAATTCATCTGAAGATATTCCTGTAGATTGAATACTTGGAAATACATAAAATGCACCCAATGGTTCAAAACATTCTAATCCCATTTTTCTAAAACCCTCTACAAGTACTCTTCTTCTTCTATTATATTCCCTTTGCATTTCTTCTATACTAGAATCTCCACTTTTAAGCGCTTCTATTGCAGCATACTGAGCTGTTGTAGGTGAACACATAATTGCATATTGATGAATCTTTTTCATTTCATTTATTAAAGTAGGATGTCCACAAAGATATCCTAATCTCCACCCTGTCATGGCATATGCTTTTGAAAACCCGTTTATTACAAGTGTCTTCTCTTTCATTTCAGGAAATGATGCTATAGAAACATGTTTTTCATCATAACATAACTCTGCATATATTTCATCTGAAATAACGATTATATCTTTGTCCTTTAATACTTCAACAATTGGAATAAGTTCTTCCCTTGTCATTATTGCACCAGTAGGATTGTTTGGGAATGGAACTATAACAACTTTTGTTTTAGGAGTAATTGCTTTTTCAAGATCTTCTGCTGTAAGTTTAAATTCATTTTCAGCTTTTAAATCAAGAACTTTAGCTGTAGCACCAGTAAATGCAGTACATCCCTTATATGCCACAAAACTTGGTTCTGGAACTATGACTTCATCTCCAGGTCCTACTAACGCTCTAAGAGCAATATCAATACCTTCACTTCCACCAACTGTTACTATTATTTCATCTAGTGGATTATAACTTAAATCAAATCTTCTATATAAATATTTAGCAATTTCATTTCTTAATTCAATAAATCCTGCATTAGATGAATAATGAGTATGTCCTTGCTCTAATGAATAAATTCCTGCTTCTGTAACATTCCAAGGAGTAAGAAAATCTGGTTCACCTACTCCAAGTGAAATAACATCTTCCATTTCATTTATCATATCGAAGTATTTTCTTATACCTGATGGAGGCATGTTTCTAACATTATCTCTTATCATATTTTCTAGTATCATATAAATATAGCCTCCCTGTCTTCTACTCTCTTTTCTTTAAAGATTGTTCCATGATCTTTATATTTCTTAAGAACAAAATGAGTTCCTGTACTCAAAACATATTCCTGAACTGCAAGTTTTTCAGATACAAAAAGTGCAACTTCCTTCATAGTCTTCCCCTCAACTATAACAGTAAGGTCAAATCCTCCTGACATTAAATAACACGCTTTAACTTGTGGAAATTTATATATTCTTTCAGCTACTTTATCAAAGCCTTCACCTCTTTGTGGTGTGATTTTAACTTCGATTAATGCTGTTACTGTTTCACTTCCTGTATTTTCCCAATTAATAAGAGTAGTATATCCAGCAATTATACTTTTCTCTTCATAATCTCTAATTGCATCACGTACTTCTTCAACAGTTTTACCTGTCATTACAGCAATCTGTTCATCACTATATCTACTATTTTTTTCTAATATTTCGAGTATTTCCTCCATTGCAAATCCCTCCAATTTATTTAGTTAACAATTGTCCATTAGCAGTTATACTACTTCATTTTGATTTTATATTACTGATAATATGATCACTTAGATAACTTTGACTTTATTTCATTTTATATAATTTTTTAAATAAAAAAAATTCCGTTCATCCACAAGGGACGAAGGAACTACTTCGCGGTACCACCCTAATAAATAGCACGTATGCTATTCACTCAGTAAGAATGTCAACTAAACATTCTATCCTTTGTAACGTAAGGAACACGTCATAACCTAATTAAGAATATATATTCTTAGTTCTCAGCATGAAATTCAAAGACTGCTTCATTTAAGTATACTTACTGAATCACACCAAACTTCAGCTCTCTAAAAAGTATATCTAAAATTACTCTTTCTTATCACTATCTTTAACTAAATTAATTTTCAAAATATAATTCATTTTCAAATAATTATTTGTTTGAATCTTTATTTATTATTATAAACTCAAATATATAAATAATTCAATAGTATTTTATATATTATTTTAAATAAATCATATTTTCTTATCTAAAGCAAATAGAAACATAAAAGGAGTTATAACTCCTTAATGATGTTATAACTCCTCAATATAGACTAATAGCCTATCTATTATGATGCTGTTTTTTTGCTTTTCTACAACTTTGGCATCTTACTGGATCATTTTCAAATCCTTTTTCTTTATAAAATTCTTGTTCACCAACCGTAAAGATAAATTCCTCTCCACAATCTTTACATACTATCTTTCTATCTTCCATTTTAACTTTCTATTGCCAGAATATATATATACTCTGCAACAGTTCACCTCCTATAAAAACTTAAAGCCTTAGCTTCGACAAATATATTATTTCTTATTTTAAATAATATATTCATAAATTATAAAAAATTATTATTTACTATTTTCACACTAATCTAGCTTACAGTACTTCAAGCTCAAATTTATTATTTATAAGATTAATTCTACACTTGCCCCCATCACATAAACTTCCAAATAATATCTCATCTACAAATAGAGGCTTTATATTCGAATCAATTACCCTTATTATCTCTCTTGCACCAAACTCTTTTGAAGTTCCTAACTTAGCAATATAATCACTACATTCTTGTGTAAATATTATTTCTATATTCTTAGAGTACAGTTTCTTTTTAAAATCATTAAGCTTTTTCATGGCAACCTGTTTTGCCATTTCATCATTCATTCCATTAAATACAACTATTTTATCAAGTCTATTTCTAAATTCAGGTGTAAAGAATTTTTTCACTTCTTCCATAATAGCATTACCTTGAATTTCTCTATCACCAAAACCAATAAGTCTCTTTCCAATATTTTTTGCACCTGCATTTGATGTCATTATTATTATTACATTTCGAAAATCTGCTTTTCTTCCTTTATTATCAGTAAGAGTTGCATAGTCCATAACTTGAAGTAAAACACTTAATATATCTTCATGAGCTTTTTCAATTTCATCTAATAATAAAATACAATGTGGTTTCTTTCTTATTGAGTCAGTAAGAAGTCCTCCCTCTTCATATCCTACATATCCTGGGGGAGATCCGATGAGTTTCGCAGCTGAATGTTTTTCACCATACTCACTCATATCAAATCTAACAAGATCTAACCCTAACTTTTTAGAAAGACATCTTGCTATTTCAGTTTTTCCAACTCCTGTAGGTCCTACAAACAGCATTGATGCAACAGGTTTATCTTCTTCATTAAGTCCTGCTCTTGACATTTTTATGCATCTAACAACTTCCTCTATAGCCTTATCTTGATGAAATATATTTTCTTTCAATTCTTTTTCTATATATTTAAGTGAATTAATTTCATTTGTTTCAACCGTTTGTTTTGGAATACTGCATACTTTTGATATTATTTCCTCAATAACATTTTCACTTACTATAATTTTTTCATCCATATTACTGTTATGCATTCTGACATATGCTCCAGCCTCATCAATTATATCTATGGCCTTGTCTGGAAGATATTTATCATTTATATATTTATCACTTAAAATAACCGCATTTCTTATAGCATCATCTGTATATGATACATTATGATATTTTTCATAACTTTCTTTAAGACCATTTAATATACTTACCGAATCATCAATTGATGGTTCTCTTACATCAATAGTTTGAAATCTTCTTATTAAAGCTTTGTCTTTTTCAAAGTACTTCTTATATTCATCAAAGGTAGTAGCGCCTATAAATCTTATACTTCCTTCTGTTAGATATGGTTTTAATAAATTAGAAGCATCTAATGCACCACCATTTAATGCACCAGCCCCTACGATACTGTGTATTTCATCTATATATACAATAGCCTTATCTTTCTTGCTTATAAGTTCTAGTATTCTCTTTATTCTTTCCTCAAAATCCCCTCTATATTTTGTTCCTGCAATCACAGAGCCTAAGTCTAATGAATACATTAAACTTCCTTTAATCTTCTCAGGAACATTTCCATCACTGATAAGTTTTGCAAGACCCATTGTAATTGCAGTCTTACCAACTCCAGATTCACCAACATGAACTGGATTATTCTTACTTCTTCTGCATAATATCTGAACTGTTCTATCTAATATATCCTTACGCCCTATTAAAGGATCAATATTCTCTTCCTGTACCTTTTTTATAAGGTCGACAGTATATTTGCTTAGAAATGCATCTTCTTTCCTAACTTTCACTTTTTCTTCATCATCTTCAGAAGTTTCTATTTCTGACATTGATGGATCTTCATTTTCGTTAATATAAACCTCATCATCTTCATCATGACATAGATTAAATAACAAATCTCTCTTTGTTACGCCCTCTTGTAAAAGATAATACAACGCATAACTATCTTCAAGTGTAAAGATTGCAGCTAATATATGATTAACATCTATTACTTCTTTTCCACTATATTTAACTTGTTCATCTGCTGTAATTATCACTTTTTGAAATTCAATACTTTCTTGTGGTTCTCCACTTCCAATACTTATATATGTCTTTATATATGTCTTCAAATTATACTGAAGACTATTTAAATCACCACCACATTGTTTTATTGCCTCTGCAACTTTACCATCAAAAGTTGCAGCATATAAAAGATGTTCAGGCGTAATATATTCACTCTTTCTATTTTTAGCTTCTTCATAAGCCCTCAGCATCACATCGTTTAGATCACTTGTAATCTTCATAATATTTAAACCTCCTCGGTTGTTAATTTAAAAGGAAATCCTTCACTTTTTGCCATTGACATAGCAGTGGCTACTTTTGTTATCGCTATATCATAACTATATATGCCTGCTACTCCTCTTCCCTTTTTATGTACATCAAGCATTATTTTTTCAGCATCTATAAAACTTTTATTGAAAATATTAACTAATATCTTTATTACAAATTCCATAGTTGTATAATCATCATTATGCATTATAACCTTATAGTTTTTAGGTTTTTTTATCTTAACTTTATCTTTCTGCTTAGTCACGACTCCAGTTTCCATATTTAAAGCATCACCTTCCTAAATTCCTTCATATAAGATATTATAAATCTTTTGTATATTTTATGATATTAAAATTATATTAAACAGAATAAAGAAAAAGTATATAAAAGTAGAATTAACTCTAATTTATATACTTAATCTTAATTTATTATATAATTTTCAAAACTCTAATGCAATTTAATACGCTATTCTTACTCAATATTTATTAAGAAATTAACCGTGTTATGCCTCTTTTCTTTCATTATAAATTGTTATACCTAATGTAAGTGCAAGACCTCCCCATAAAACAGTTGCACCAACACCAAATAGCATCAAAGATACTGTACTCATTTATATCACCACGCTTTCTTTAATTATGGTTTTTATTCTTCTATCTTTTTCTCTTTCCAAGGTCTTTTAGTAATTAGTAAAGCTCCTATAACTCCAATCCCAATAACCGACCATCCATATAAGAATAAAGCTGGTAAAGAATATCCTCCATAAGGTGCTTTAACTTCTCCGATAAAACTTTGTATTAACATATATATTAAAATTGCAGGTGTTAAGAATTTAATTACAATATCCCACCAACTTCCAATTTTAAAATAAGATATTTCATTAGTATGTTCTCTTATTGTTTTAGGTTTTATTATCCAACCAATTAATATAACTTCTAATAATCCTACTACTACTATTCCATAGTTATTTATGAAGTTATCAATTATATCAAGAAGATATAACCCTGCACCTGTTGCATATAAAGTACTAACTAAAAATCCTATGATACATATACCTGTTACAACTCTTTCTCTCTTCCATCCAAATTTATCTCTAAATGGTGCTGAAACTGCCTCTGTTAATGATACTGATGAAGTTACACCTGCAAATAATAGACAAAGGAAGAATAAAACTCCTAAAACCGTACCTACAGCTCCCATTTCACTAAATACTGCGGGAAATACTACAAACGCTAATCCTACACCACTTGAAACAACTTCTGACATTGGTACGCCTTGAGCTGTTGCCATAAAACCTAATATTCCAAATACAGCAATTGCTGATAAAAATTCAAATCCACAGTTTGCAAAAGCAGTCATAAATGCACTGTTATTTATATCTGTCTTTTTTGGAAGATAACTTGAATATGTCATCATAATCCCCATTGCAAGACTTAATGAGAAGAATACTTGTCCATAAGCTGCTACCCATACTTTTGGCTGCATAACCATTGACCAATCTGGTGTAAATAATGTATTTAATCCTGTTACTGCACCTTCAAGCGTAACTGATCTTATTGCAATTATAATCATTATTAATATAAGCATTGGTAATAATATCTTATTAGCCTTTTCAATTCCACCTTTTATTCCTTTATAACAAATGAACCAATTTATAATCCAAACTAAACTTATTCCAATAAGAATAGGCCAAACCATTCCACCAAAATCAAATGGTGAATCAGTAAGTTTTAAAAAACTATTATGGAAAAATCCATTTGAATCTGCTCCCCAACTTTTCTTAAAACTAAATCCTAAATAATTTGCTGCCCAACTTAAAATCATTGAATAATACGATAATATAATAAATGCACTAATAGTTGGCCACCATCCAAGCCATTCCCATTTTTTATTTGCTCTTGCTATTGCCAATGGTGTTGATCCCTTAAATTTATGTCCCATACCATATTCTAAAATTAACAAAGGTATTCCTGCTGTAAAAATAGCAAAGAAATATGGTATTAAAAACGCTCCTCCTCCATTTGTATATGCCACATACGGAAATCTCCAAATATTACCTAAACCTACAGCTGATCCAACTGCTGCTAATATAAATCCTAGCTTGGACCCCCACTGTTCTCTTTTTTCTTCCATCATACGTTCCCCCTATCATTTTCTTTATGCCTAACCTTCTGATGTTTTAATAATAAATATATAATATTATAATTTATTAATTTTTACAAGCTTTTATTGTTGAATTTTATACTTTTTCTTCATTTTTTTATTATTTATTATAAAATATATAGCTTTTATTGATAAATATATCAATCACAAAGATAATAGTTTATAGAAAAAATCTGTTCCTCAAACTGAGCATTTCCGCTCATTTAAAAAGTTATCCCTAGTTTTTACACATATAATTACATGCATAATAAAGAAACTGCAAATCTAATGATATGCAGTTTCATATATTTAAAATATAATGATTATTCAATTATTGCGCTTATTTTTTTCTGTTCTTTATCTACACCCAAAATATCTTTTTCATTTTTTATATAATCCTCAATAATGTTCACAGCTTCTTTTTCTATTCTTTCACCAGGACACACAAGAGGTATTCCAGGTGGATATGGTGTTATAAACTCTTTTGATATTCTACCCTCACACTTATTAATATCTATCATTTCATATGATAAATTAAACACTTCATATGGTTCTAAAATCTTTTTAGGAATACTATTGTCATATACAGATAATGATTCTGATTTAAAATCCTTTAGATCTAAATTCAATATTATATCATATATCTTTTTAAAATCATCTTCAGTATTAAATGGAGATAAAATCAATACAATGCCTTGTGCAAAACTCATTTCACTTTGAACTTTTTTTATTCTAAAATAATCTAAAAGTTTATGCCCATTATATCCTTTAGGAAGAATCATTAAGTATCTGCTTTTATCTAAATCATATTTTCCATAAGCTTTAATATCATCACACGATATTATTTTAATTTTTCCTAATTTATTTATTTTTTCTTTCCACTGCTCTGCCATATTAATGAGTTTTTCATAATCTTTCTCTCCATATGTATCAATATAATATCGCGCATAATCCAAAGAAGCCATAATAAGATATGATGGAGATGTTGTCATAAAAGTTCTCAAATAAAATTCAAAATCAGACTTTTCATCATTAACAACAATATAAGATCCTTGAGTTAATGCAGGAAGAGTTTTATGTGCACTAAGCACAACATAATCGCCAATTTGTGTCATACTCTTTGGTAATTTTTCACTAATGCCAAAATGAGCTCCATGTGCACAATCTAATATAACTTTAATTCCTCTTCCCCTAAAGTCTTTTACTATTTCTTCAATATCATATGTTATACCAAAGTAGTTAGGATAAGTTAAAATTATGCCCTTAGGATTAGTACATTTATCAAAAGCTTTATAAATATTATCTTTATCTGGAGGCAGAAAAATTCCATGTTCAGAATCAATAATAGGCTCAATATATGAAACTTTAAGTTTTCTTAAAATTGCTCCATTATAAATAGACTTGTGACAATTTCTCTCTATTATTACTTCATCTCCCTCATTAAAGCAAGCAAAAATAGCACTTAAATTTCCACCCGAACTCCCATTAACTAAAAAGTAAGCCTTTTTAGACTTATATGTTTTTGCTAATAATCTCTGTGATTCTTTAATTACGCCTTCTGGGCAATGTAAATTATCTAAGTGATCAACTTCTGTAATATCTAGTTTTCCCATTCTTTCCATAAATTCTCTACCCAAATCATCAATTTCAAAACCAAGTCCTGCCTTATTACCTGGCATTGATAGCATTAAATTTTTTTCATTGTGATACTTAAATAATTCTTCTAATAATGGTGCTTTCAAACTTATCATCCCTTCTAGCATACAACCTGTACAGCTGAATTCTTTAATACTTTTTTAGCAGAATTTAATATATCTGCTTCAGTAATTCCTTCTATTTTTCTAAGTTCATTCTCATATATATTATAGTCTCCAAACATAGTATCGTATGTGGCAAGTTCTTTCGCTAAAATAATACTCTGTTCTTCTCTAAACAACCTCTTTAACTTATAACTTTTTATTAATGAATCTAATTTTATTTCAAGTTCAACCTTAAAATTTATTTCTTTTATTAGATTCATAACAAGTTCTACTGCTTTATTTACATTTTCTTTTGATGTTGTAAAAGTTATTTTATACATTTTCAAATAATTTTCACTAGAAATCCTTGTTATAACATCGTAAACCAAACCATTCTTAGTCCTCAAAGTATCAAACAATATAGAATTAACCCCTTCCCCAAAATACTGATTGAACAGCCTGAAAGCATTTAATTCTTTAAAATTAAGTTTATCTAACGGAAAAACCATCTGAACTTTTGCATTTTTAATACCTTGTCTTTTTTCAATTTGGATTTTACTAGCATCTATTTTTTCATATTCTATATTATTTATATAAGAATTTCTCCTAATGGATTTTGATTTCCACATACCAAAGTATTTGTCGATAATTTCCTTGACAGTATTAAAATCAATAGATGTTATAACTGAAATAGACGTATTTTCCGGGAAATAATTTTCTTCATAGAACCTCTTTAAATCCGTAACCGTAAGATTATCAAGGCTCTCCTTTGTCCCTATTATTGGATTTTTTATCCTTCTCTTATTAAAAATATTGTAAAACAGCTTATCTTCACAAAACTGTTCTATTTCTTCATCCCATTCATCAAGTTCTTCTTTTATAACTTCCATCTCTTCTTTAAATCCCTTTTCATCAAATTCAGGATTTAAAATTATATCAGAAAACAGTTCTATTCCACTAATGAGATCTTCATTTAATAATGTACCATAATAAATAACATAAGGATAATTGGTCATAGCATTCTGAAATCCAAAAATACTACTTAATTGTTCATTTATCTGTGATTCACTTTTAGTTTTAGTTCCTTTATAAACCATGTGCTCAACAGCATGTGCCACCCCCATTTTTTCTACTTCAATTCCTGCTCCTGCATTTAATGATATACAAATTGATGTAAGTTCACTTTCACTATGCTTATATATAAGTTTTAAATTATTATCTAAAATTATATCTTTCATCTTTTTTCTCCTTGTCTTTATCTATTCACATCTTATATTACTGTATGAATAAATTATTATCTAATTCTTCTAATATTGCAACTAAGTATAATTTACAATTATATAATTCTTGTTATACAAAATAATTTAGGCTCTCTAAAAAACAAATTATTTTTTAGAGAGCCTATTATATAATATATTAAATCTTAAATTCACCAACTTCTTTATTTAACAATTGAGAATAAGACTGTAAATCCTCAACTTTACCATATAATTTCTTTATTTCTTCTGCCTGTGTTACTGCTATTGTATGAATTTCATCTGTTGCTGCACTTGTTTCTTCAGATGATGCTGATATATTCTGGCTTATGCCCAGAATAGAATCTTTCTTAAAATTCATATTTTGATTATAATTAATTATATTAGACATATTATCATTAATTATAATTAGTTCTTCCGATAACTTATTAAATATCTTATTCGTGTCTGACACTGCATTTGTATTTTCATCTACTATTGCTATATTTTCATTTACGCACTCCACTGCATGTCCAGATTTTTCTTGAACAAGATTAATTCTATCTCTTATTTCATTTGTAAATCTACTTGTTTCTTCAGACAACTTTTTAACTTCCTCAGCAACAACAACAAATCCCTTTCCATTTTCTCCTGCTCTTGCTGCTTCAATAGAAGCATTTAATGCTAAAAGATTAGTTTGTTCAGCAATATCATTTATAATATCAACAATTGAACTTATTTCTTTTGCCTTAAAATCAACATCATATACTATACTTTGTATTTCTTCAGATATAGATTTATTTTTCTCTGAGCAACTTGATAAATTTTTTACTATACTTATTCCTTCTTTACTTAAATCCGAAGTATTTTTAATCTTATCAAATGCCAGATTAGTTTTTTCAATTGCATTATCTATTTGATAACTTAAATCATTTATTTCTGTCACTTCATTTTGTATATCATCAGACTGACTTTTTGCAGACTTTGAAATCTCTAAAACAGAATCCTCCATACATTCAATAGACTTTACTGTTTCATTAGTTATACTTGATAACTCAAGTGAAACTTCATCTACTTTATCTGCACTACTTTTTATTGTAATCACAAGCTTTCTAATCTTTTCACTCATACAAAGTAATGATTTACTTATGAGACCAAACTCATTGTTTTTTTCACATAAAGATTCTAATTCACTATCTTTTTCAAGATTAAACTCACTTATCCTATCTATAGCATTCATTATGTACTTCATACTTCTAAAAGCTTTATTTAATGAACCAATTACTATTATCGATATAATAATAATCGCTATTATAATTAATATAAACTGTGTCTTAAAAAAGCTATTAATAATACTATCAATACCACTAATCGGTATTCCAATATCTAAGGCACCATATTTAGTTCCGTTCTTTTCCAACGGAATCATTATATCATAAGTCCAATACTTCTGAACATCTGCATAAAATTTTGATGTCTGTATTTTTTGATTCTTAACTCCATCTATAGTGTAATCATCATCATAAACTTTTCCTATCTTTTCTTTATCACTATGAGCTATTGCTTTAATATTTTCATCGATTATAACTGCATATGCAATATTATCCTTTTTTGACTTTTCTTCAACAAGATTCTGAAGTTTTTCTATTTCATTAGAATCATCATTATCTAAAATAAGTTCTATCGATCCCTTAACTTCATCTGCTGTTTCTATCGATTTATTAAGTAATACGTCAGTTATACTTTTTTTCAATACATACCCAATTAAAACTGTAGTTATTGAAAAAATAACTATAATAGCAACAATAAATATACATATTAAATTCCTTTTTATACTGCCATTATTTCTTTCTTTTCTTTTACTCATATTGCCCACCTTTTTATGTTTATTGTTTCTTAATTATATCATCTCTTTACCATTTTTAGACATGATTTTATCTTGTTTTAACATTTTACTATATCTTTTTACAATTAATAATAAAAAAATATAGTAATGTGAAAACTTCACACTACTATATATTTTTTTATATACTATTCATTATCAACAGCCTTCAATGCTATTGCACATTCAATTCTCTTCTTTTGCATCTTACATCCAATTTCATATGGAATATTCATATCTCCATTAAAATTAACATTGTTAGCTTGGCATCCACCACTACAATAAAATCTTGCCCAACAATCCTTACATTTTGGTTTATTGTAAATGTGGGCCTTTTTAAATGTTTTAGCTAAATCAGAATTAAATGTATCTTCATATATATCACCTAATTTGTATTCTTCTTTACCAACAAATTGATGACAAGGATAAACTTCACCTTGAGGTGTTATTGCAACGTATTCAAATCCTGCTCCACAGCCTGAAATTCTCTTATAAACACAAGGACCACCTTGAAGATCTATATTAAAGTGATAGAATTTAAATTCATCTCCATCTTTTTTTCTTCTCTTCATTTCATAGTAAAGATTATCATAATTTTCAAATATTTTTGGAAGATCTTCTTCTCTAAGTGAAAGAGGATGATTATCTTCTAAAACTACTGGCTCTATAGATAATTCTCTAAATCCTTCATTTACCATTGCCATAACATCTTCATAAAAATCAGTATTATCTCTCGTAAATGTTCCTCTTACATAATAAGTTTTTCCTGGTGTTCTTCTCTTTATCATTTCTTTAATATTAGGTATTATATCATCATAAGATCCACTCTTATCTGGCTTTATTCTTACATTATCATTAACTTCTTTTCTTCCATCTAATGATAAAATTATATTGCCCATTTCTTTATCCATATAGTCCATCATTTCAGGAGTTAAAAGTGTTGCATTAGTAGTCATTGTAAATCTTATTCTCTTACCCCACTTTTCTTCATTATCTCTTGCATACTTTATAATTTCTTTAATCTTGTCCATTATTAAAGTAGGTTCTCCACCAAATAAGTCAATTTCTATGTTTTTTCTTGGACCACTTCTTTTTATTACATAGTCTATTGCCTTTTTAGCTGTTTCAACGCTCATAACGCCACCATGCCCATGATATTCACCTTCATCTGCAAAACAATATTTACATCTTAAGTTACATCCATGTATTACATTTAAACAAATAGCCTTTATATAATCCCTGTCATCCATAGAACTATGCGCTATCTCTTCGTATTGATCTTCTGAATAAAGAATACCATCTTCAGCCAATTCTTGAATTTCATCATAGGCCTCAGAAAGTTCTTCATGATCATACTTTCCTTCAAGTCTTTCTAAAACATCCTTTTTAGGTTCAAGCTTATTATCATCTAATATATCATAAACCAGCTCATCAACAACATGAACAGCTCCTGTATTTACATCCAATACAAAATAATTCTCATCCTGTTTAAACTTATGTATTAATGCCATTTTAAATTCCTCCTAAAATATTAATGCATATATATGTAAAAATCACCAAATCGATTATTAATTTGTTAATTATAATGCTGAATAAAGCAGAGCAGTAACTATTCAGTTACTGCTCTTAAAAATTAGTTTTCGCATTCTAAGTTTGCAACTGTGCAAGAAGTCTTACAAGCTGATTGGCAAGAGTTTGCGCATTCTTTACAGCCTGGTTTGCATAAACTGTTCTTTATGTTTGGGTTGTTTATTGTTTTTATGTGCTTCATTTATAAAGCCCTCCATTCAATTTTTCTCCAATAATTATACCACTCTTAGGACAAATTCTCAATGGTTAATAATCACTGTCTAATTATAGCAATTTGAACTCTTTAAATTATATAATCTTTCTATTTCTATTATTACTATATTTAAAAACTTTTCACTTATATTTTTAATTTTTTCTAGTATATTCTTTTACATAAAAAAGCTACCACAAAATGATTTTACCCCTCATTTTATGGCAGCTTTATAGCCTATATTTCTATTAGATTATCTTTAAAGACAGATAACTCTATTTAAAAGTTCGTTATTTCTCTTAATAAATTCGTCCATTTCATCAGCATCTAATTCTTTATTTGCTATTTTAGCTAAATCTAATATATGTTCACATATAAATTTAACATCATCCTTTTTAGAATCATCTTTTGATGCTTCAGCAAGTTTCTTTACAAGTGGATTGTTATTGTTAACTACTAATGTTTCCTCTTCCTTAAACATTCCCATTGCACCCATTCCAGCTTGAGCATACATTTTACTCATTTCAGCCATTCTTCTTGACTCTTCTGAAATTAAAATCATAGCTGAAGTTTTTTCATTTTTCAATCCCTCAACTGAAATTTTACTTACTTTATCTCCTAATGTATTCTTAAACACATCTTCAATTTCTTTATTAATGTTCTTTTGAACTTCATCATTTTCATCTGTCTTACTTCCTAATGTATCAGATATATCTGAATCAATTCTTTTAAACTTGACTCCATTTTCATGCATTTCTAAGAATGTTATAAAATGATCATCTAATGTACAATCTAAGATTAACGCATCAAGATCATACTCTTTAAACATCTTTATATATTGTGACTGTTGCTTTTCATCATTAGAATAATATACTTTATTTTCATGCTTTTCTTTATTTGTTTCAAGATAATCTTTTAATGTAACAAATTCATTTTTTAAATTCTTAAATATTATTATATCTTTAATTTTATCATAGAATTTTTCATCTCTTAAACATCCATATTTAATGAATATTTGAATATCAGGCCAGAACTTATTAAATTCCTCCCTATTATTTTTAAATAAATCAACAAGTTTATCTGCAACTTTCTTTATTATATGATTTGAGATTTTAGCCACATCTCTATCATTTTGAAGGAAACTTCTTGAAACATTTAATGGTAAATCAGGACAATCAATAGTTCCTTTTAATAAAAGAAGAAATTCTGGAATAACTTCCTTAATATTGTCAGCAACAAATACTTGATTATTATAAAGTTTTACTTGTCCTTCTCTTATCTCAACCTCATGAGTCAATTTAGGGAAATATAGGATTCCCTTTAAATTGAATGGATAATCAACATTTAAATGAATCCAAAATAATGGTTCATTAAAATCCATGAATACTTTTCTATAAAATTCTTTATATTCTTCATCAGTACACTCACTTGGTTTCTTCATCCATAATGGATGTATATCATTTAAGGCTTTTGGTGCTTCTGGTTCTACTAATTCTTGATATTCTGTTCCATCATCATTTTTTCTTGTTTCATATTTAGGTTCTTCTTTAGGTTTATTTTCATCTTCTAAATATATTTCTGTAGGTAAGAATGAACAATATTTTTCTATTATTTGTCTTACCTTATATTCCTCTAAAAATTCTGTACTTTCATCATCAAGATATAATGTAATTGTAGTACCTCTTTCAGTTCTTTCTTCTGAAGATGTTATCTCATATTCAGTACCACCATGACATATCCATTTAACAGGTTCTGCACCTTCTCTAAATGATAAAGTATCTATCTCTACTTTTGTAGACACCATAAATGTTGAGTAAAATCCTAATCCAAAGTGTCCTATTATATCTTTTCCATCATCCATTTTGTCTTTATATTTTTCCATAAAATCTGTAGCACCTGAAAATGCAACCTGATTTATGTATTTTTTAACTTCATCTTCAGTCATACCAATACCGTTATCACTGAATTTAAGTGTTTTCTTTTCTTTGTTTATAGAAACTATTACTTTATATTGCTCATTTTCTTGAACTTTAGCTTCTCCTATACTTGCAAGTCTTTGAAGCTTGCTTATAGCGTCACACCCATTACTTATAACTTCTCTTATAAAGATATCCTTATCAGAGTATAGCCATTTTTTAATAATCGGAAATATATTTTCTGTGTCAATTGAAATATTACCATTTTCTTTTATCATATTATAACCACTCCTCTAATCACTTAAATTCTAAAATATATTTTATATCTATGGCAATTAATTGTCAAACTGATATAATTATACCCTAAAAAAATCACATTTCATATATTCTTTAAATATGTTTACTATCTTTGGATCAAATTGACTTCCTGAACATCTTTCAAGTTCATGTAATGCTTCATTCTGTGCCATAGCTTTTTTATATGGTCTGTTATTTGTCATTACATCATATGAATCCACTACATTGATTATTCTTGATATAAGTGGAATTTCTACACCCTTTAATCCAAGTGGATATCCACTTCCATCCCATTTCTCATGATGACCAAGTACATATTTAGCAATTGTATCTAAATCACTTGATGCATTTATTATCCTATATCCTTTTTCAGCATGAGTTTTCATTATCTCAAATTCATCTATTGTAAGTTTACCTGGTTTCATGAGGATTTGTTCATCTATGCCTATTTTACCTATATCATGAAGCTGGGCTGTTAGCATTAACTCATCTAGCTCATCTTTTTTCAAATTCATCTTCTTTCCAATTGCTTTTGCATATTTAGAAACTCTCTCAGTATGCTCATTAGTTTCAAAACTCTTCTCCTGTAAACTTTTTTTCAATGAATTTATTATAGAACTTTTTATACTTTTCTTTTCAAGAAGCTTTGTCCTATATACTTTCTCCTCTACTTTCTTTATACAACTGTATATATCTTCTTCTAAAGTAACTTTAATAGCCTCACCTAAAGCTATATTTAGCTGAATAAATTCGTGCTCTACCTCTTCACATTTATTATTAATTTTATTAATAATCTCTTCACACTGTACTTCTCCAGCATTAGGAAGTAAAATAATAAATTCATCTCCTCCCCATCTGAAAATGTATTTTGTAAACTCACTACATATCTCTCTTAATACATTAGCAACACTTATCAGTAATTTATCACCTTCTAGATGCCCTAATGTATCATTTACAAGTTTAAGTCCATTTACATCACCCATTATTATTCCTAGTGGAAGATTCTCACTTTCATTAAGTTCTTGTATTTTTTCTTCAAAGCTATACCTATTATATAAACCAGTTAACATATCATTTTCACTTAAATATCTGAGCTTTTTTTCAATCTGTTTTCTTTCGGTTATATCTCTTGATAATCCGACAATTCCCCAAACTTCTCCATCATCACTAATAACAGGTATCTTGACATTTTCCTCTATTATTTCATTATTAAATTTATCTTTTACTGTTTGCTCATAATATTTTGTTTCCCTAGTTTCCATTATCTCTTTGTCAATTTTCACAAATTCAGCTGCTATTTTATTGTCAGGATATATTTCCAAATCACTTTTTCCAATAATATCGTAAATGCCATTATTATTATAAAACTCCTTAAATTTCTTATTAATTCCAATAAAGCGACTTTCTTTATCTTTATAGAATACTGATTCTGGTAAAGAATCTATAATTGTTCTTAATATTGTGCTCTGCTTCTTTATATTAATTTCATTTTCATCTATTTTTCCTATGTCAATAATTATCATTCCAAATGCTTGTATATAATTTTCTTTATCTTTAATAGGAATTATATAGAACATCATATTATTCCCATTAATGTTTTCTTTCACTATACATACATTTCCTTCGCTCATCTTACTCTTAATTTTTTCATTATATACTTTTATTAATTCTTTATTAAAAATACTTATATTGCTTTTTCCTAATACCGATTCAAGTCGTACTCCAAATTTACTTTCATACTTATCATTTAAATATACTATGTTTTCTGCTAAGTCTTCTATCCAAATGGGCCATGGCATATTATTCATAAGTGTTTTTATTATATCTATAGTATTAATCAATTTTTTTGTATCCTCCACTCTACTCATGACTTATATACATTCATTTTATATTACTGCATTATAAAAAGCAAAAAAGTGTCATTAAATTTACGACACTTTGTTTAAATCTATAGTATTAAGTGAATTTATAATTTAAAATACTAATTAATATCAATTAAATTCATTATCTATAACATTTTTATATGAAATATATGTTCCATACAAATATCCACCATAAACAATTATTATTATTAGTGCTGTTACAAAAATTGAACTTAATTTATTTGAAGAACCTAAAGCCATAAGATAGCTGTTTACTGCTCTTATTCCAACTATTGAATGGATTATTGCAAGACCTAGTGGAAACATAAAAAATATAGCTACTTGAGTAAATATACTTCTATTTATCATAGATTTTGAAGCTCCAATCTTTCTTAATGAACTATATCTATCAATTGATTCATTACATGATGAAAGCTGCTGAAGTGCAAGTACTGCTGCACTTGAAAGAAGAAATACAATTCCAAGATATATGGTTACAAATAATACAAGTGTTGATAAACCTCTGCTTGCATCCATACACATCTGTCTTGTCATTCCATCTATCAAAAATCCTCTTTCCCCATCTAATTTTTTATGTTCATTGTTATCCATAAAAGATTCCTTATTTAATATTTTAGTAAGCTTTTCTTCTTCTAATTTTTTCTCTTCGTCATTTCCTTTAAAATTAATATTTATAACCTGTTCATATAAATGAACGTCATTATTTTCTATTACCTTATCCGGAACAACTAAAGCAAAAAGTACACTTGCTGTTGGAGTTGTATATAAGCAATCATCAAATACTTTTCTTTCTTTAAGCTTATATTCTTTTCCATAAATATTTACACCATCTACATTATCAACAAACTTATTCATTATACCCTTTACTGCATCATAATTACTTGCAACAAGAATCTCATTATCTGAAAGTCCTATAGGTTCATTTCCTTGCATCTTTCTCACTTGATTAAATACAGAAACTGGTATCATATTAATTGACTTTTCAAACATACGGCCATTTATCATCTCTTGTATTGTCTTATCTTCATCAACGGCATACTTTGAAAGAAGATCTTTTGCATTTGCATTTTCTGAATAATATGTTCTTACTATCATACTGTCACATTTATCATTAATATCATAACCTAATGACTCCATAGCCTCTATTGGATTTTTATCAACAGTATCTTCATCAATGCTGTAATATGAAATTGATGCATCAAATTGTGTAGATTTTTTTAATGTTGATTCCATAGAATCTTTTACCGCAAGCCCACATGCAAGTGAACCTATTGTAACAAGAAGCATCAAACATATAACTGTCATAGAAATAAAATTTGTATTAAATTTACTTGAAATCTGTCTTATGCTAAAGCTGTTTAACTTATTATAATAAATGCTACTTTTTTTAGAAACCATATAAAACAATACAGAAGAAATACCATAGAAGAATAATAATGTTCCTACTATTCCAAGTATTATAGAATATTTAAATTCTATTTTAGTGTAATCCAAACTTGATATTCCAATATAATGATATGAAAATCCCAAGATTATAATTGATGTGATAAATATAAAAGATGAAATATATATATTTTTAACTTTCATCTTTTCATTTTTTCTTCCAGCACTTAAAAGTTCTATAAGTTTATATCTCGATACACATATAACATTAAAAACCATAACAATTAAATACATTATTGCAAAATATATAGCAGTCTTAACAATAGCTTGATATGAAATAGAAAAGCTATATTTTGTCATTTCAAGAACAAATAATTTTGCTGTGAATATAGAAAGAATCTGTGCTAAAATTAATCCTAAAATCAAACCTGCTAAAAGAGATATTACTCCAATATAAAATGTTTCTAAAAACAATATTGTTGACATTGATCTCTTTTTCATTCCAAGAATCATATAAAGTCCAAATTCCTTTTTTCTTCTTTTTATAAGAAAATTTGTAGCATATATAATAAGTGCTCCAAGTATTACTGATACTCCAACTGATAAAATTGACATCATTTGATTAAGCATATCTATATATTGTGCCTGACCTTCATTTAATTCACTCAATATGCTTTGAGAATTAATTGAATTAAAACTATAAAAGATACATACTGCGAAAGTTAATGTTAAAAAATAAACTGTGTAATCCTTAAAACTCTTCTTAACATTATTAAATGCCATTTTAGAATACATCTTTAGAATCACCTCCTAGTATTGTTACAACATCTATAATTTTATTAAAGAAATCTTTTCTAGTATCTTCTCCTCTTACAAGTTCATTAAAAATCTTACCATCCTTTATGAAAAGAATTCTATGTGCATAACTGGCTGTAAATGCATCATGAGTTACCATTAAAATTGTTGCTTCTAATTCTTTATTTAATTTTTCTATTGAATTTAAAAGCATCTTTGCCGATTTAGAATCTAATGCTCCAGTTGGTTCATCTGCCAATATGATTTTAGGATTATTTACAATCGCCCTTGCTGCTGCAACTCTCTGCTTCTGTCCTCCTGACATCTGATATGGATATTTTGATAATACCTCTTCTATTCCAAGGCTTTCTGCTGCCTTTTTTACAAGAGATTCAACTTCCTTACCTTTTTTCCCTGCAATAGTAAGAGCTAAAGCTATATTTTCAAAAGCTGTCATAGTATCAAGAAGATTAAAATCCTGAAATATAAATCCTAATTTATCTCTCCTAAATGTTTCTAATTTTCTTCCTTTTAATCTTGTAATATCATCTCCATCAATTGCAATAGAACCTGTAGTCACATTGTCTATAGTAGAAATGCAATTTAATAATGTTGTCTTTCCGCTTCCAGATGGACCCATTATCCCAACGAATTCACCTTTTTCAACTCTAAAGCTTATATTATCAATTGCTTTAGTAATGTTATCTTTATTTCCATAATATTTTTCAATATTTTCAACCTTTAATATACTTTCCATTTCAAATTCCTCCACGTCTTAATGTATGATTTTATTATAAGACCTTAGCTATTCTTCTCATATTGATTACTCTTTCACGTACCTTACAATTTTGTAAGATTATTTTATTTCTTGGCTAATTATATATGTTTGAAGTCTATTAAAAAAAGCGGCAACGCCGCTTTTTCATTCACATAATATTATTTCAATCACTTTAAAATCTCTATAAATACTTTAGTAAAAACTTCTGGTTCAGAAAAAAGTTCTATATTAAGATTAAGCTTTTCACAAAGCTTTCTGCATAAATAAAGGCCAATTCCTGTTGATTTTCCATAAATCCTTCCATTCTCTCCTGTAAAACCTTTATCAAAGACTCTGTTAATATCGCTTTTAGGAATTCCTATTCCATTATCTTCTATAACTAGTTTCACTTTTTTATTTGCATCAATCATATCATTAAATTCCTTTTTAAAATCATTCTTTATATGAGTATTATTATAATCTTCATCTATATAGATTTTTATTTGTGCACATTCGTTTCTACTATATTTTATAGAATTAATTATTATCTGATTAATTATAAATTTAAGCCATTTAGCATCACTTGTAACTTGAACATCAGTATTATCATCTATTATTAACCTTATTTTTTTATTAATAAATTCTCGTCTATTTTCTCTTATACACTCGTTAATAATACTTTGTAAATTAAAAGTTTTAATAATATAGTCCTTATTAAAATCAGTACTTCGGGAATAATACAAAGCTTGTGTTATGTATCTATCAATTTTATTCATTTCATCTACAAGAGCATTCTTATCATTTGATATGCTATTTTCTAGAATCATTTTTGAAGATGCTATAGGAGTTTTTATTTCATGTACCCATGTTTCTATATATTCACGATAATCACTTTGAAGATGCTTATAATAGTTGACTTCTTCATGCATGTTTCTATTTGCATCCTTTAATACTTCATAAAATATTCTTCCTTCATAGTAATTAGGCTTTTTTATTATTTCAGATAATAAATATTTCTTATCCAAATTACCGCTTAATTCAGTCATTTCACCATAAAACCTTTTCTCTTGTACAAATTGAAGCCCAATATATACGATTAATGGTATAAACCATATAAAAAATATAAAAAACAAAATCACATTAGGAATATCTGCTATTTTCAAAACAACCGCACCTAAGAGATATATGATAAAATTCATTATAATATATGGTATTTTCGATAATATATAATTCCCAAAATTCATAGTAATATATAACCAAGTCCTCTCTTAGTTTCTATTCCATTTTTAAACCCTAAATCATCTAATTTCTTTCTAAGTCTTGTAACATTAACAGACAAAGTATTATCATCAATAAAAAGATCTGAATTCCATAAATAATCCATTAAATCTTCCCTACTTACTATTGTTTCTTTATTTTTAATTAAACATGATAATATTTTGAATTCATTTTTACTTAAATCAATGCTTCTATCTTTATAAGATACTTCTCCTTTGTTTATATTAAGTTTAAGGCCTTTATGTTCTAATATGTCCTGAACATTTTCAACAGCTGTTCTCCTCAATAATGATCCTATTCTAGCTAAAAGTACTTGAGTATTATATGGTTTCGTAATAAAATCATCAGCACCTAAATTAATACTCATAATCTCATCCATATCACTATCCCTACTTGTTACGATTATAATGGGAATATTATTGTTTTTTCTTATTTCACGACATATAAAATACCCATCATAATATGGAAGATTTATATCAAGTAAAACTAAATCCGGTTTATCATTTAATATTATATTAACTACATTTTTATAATCCTCTACACCATATGAATCATATCCATATCGTGATAAAAATTCAATGAGTTCTTTTTTTAAATTTTCATTATCTTCAATAATCATAATTCTAGACATTTGTTCACTCTCATCTTTCATTATTAATAAAAAGCAATTTTTGTAAATATATACTTATGTTATCATCTAATAATAAAAAATAAAAGCATTCCTTTGAATATAATATAATCCTTATATAATAGCAGTTTTATTATTTAATACTCTCTACCATAAAAATAAGTATATAAAAATATTCATATAGAATGCTTTTATTAATATGTATTATTATTTTATCCTAAATATAATCCTTCACTAGCTTTCATATCTTTTTCCATATAATTTGATATAATAGCAACACCACTAACATCTTTTATACTGTCAATTGTTTCACTTTCATTAACTTTTGAATACTCATTACCATCATACTTTAAAATAACATACTTTTTAGGTGCACCTCCACCAGAATATTCAACTATAATATCATTCCATCCATTGCTCTTCTCGTCACTTATAATTATTGGATTTCTTATAAGTGTAAAATCACTTATTTCTTCTAATGTTCCATTATTATCTTTATATATCACTGCACTGTCTCCACCAGTTCCACTAGTGATTGGACCTACAACTTCTACAAATATTTCATTTACTCCATCTCCATTAAGATCAATACAATTATAATAATATCTAGTCTCCTTAGCTCCTTTGTCATCTAAATCATATTTTTCTTTAAGTGCTTTTTCCAATTCTGGTTTTCGTTCTTTTTCAGATAATACAGAAGCTATTTTTTCATTCTCAAGCAGAATTATATTATTTTTACTTTCATCAGTCTTAGCACTACTTTCATCTTTTACATTTGTATTTTCCTTTTCTATATTTGTTGCAGAATTTGACTTGCAACCATTAATAGATAAAAAGGAAATAATTACACATATTAAAGAAGACATCTTTATAATTTTACTCTTCATTTGTTTACCTCCTATGTTCATATGTATTTTATTTTTTCTTACAAAACAAAATCTCTTAATCTTATTATGTTCATAAATGCTATAAGTTATTTAAATTTTCATAACCTTAAATATTTTCTTTAACTTATAATCAATATAATTTATAGTATATGTATATTGCAATTTATAATTGAAATTACAAGGAGTGATTCTTTCATGAATAGTTTGCCTATCCCTGTTTCAAATTTAGAATTTAAAAACAATGTAAGTATACAATTCAATAATATTTTAGATGGATTTAATGAATTTAAAAATTTCACCTTAGATGGAAATCTTGTAGAAAATAGTGAACTCTCATTAATCAATTTTATATGTGATGTTTTTAAACAAAATAATAACGAATGTTATGTTGATTTCTATATAAATAAAATAGATAAATCTGAAAAAGATAATCTTCTCAATTTAATTGACAAAGAACATAAAGCATTATTACAACAAATTATAGATATGAATCATGATGATGTCTATTATAAAATTACAGATATAAGGTTAATTCCATTTTTCACAAAATTAAATACAAGAGAACTCTTTTTTGTGACTTTTTATTTTACTAAAAAACCTATTACAATCTGGGGAAATTATAACTTTAAATTTCCATGTTTCTTTAATAATTCTCATATGTTTAATTATTTTTATAATATTGCTAAACATTCTAATCTTATAAAAATTCAGCAGTTTTAAAAATCAAACTGCTGAATTTTTATATGATCTATTATAAATTATATTCTAATAACTAATTTATTCACCTAAATGACTTTCTTCAAATTTTTCATTAAATTTCTTTATAAACTTGTTAAATGGTGTTTTTAAGAATATTCCAATCAAAAGTGAAATTCCAATAAAAATTAGTATTATAGCACAATCTTTTATAACTACTTCTTTAACCATACCACCAATCATTTCTCTCATTAAAGATATTGTATATGTAAATGGTAAAAACGGATGAATACTTTGGAAAAACTTTGGTGTAAGTTCTATTGGAAATGTTCCACTTGATCCACCAATCTGAAATACAAGTAATACTATACATATAACTTTCCCAACATTTCCAAATACTGAACATGCAGTATAAATAATTAATGAAAATGTTATTCCAGTAATTATAGATACAAAAATAAAAATACCTGGATTAATACAATATATATCTAGTATGTAAAGATCACCTATAGAAACTACAAAACCTTGAATTATTGCCAGTGTAACAAATAGTAATAATTTACCAAAATACTCTTCTGTAATCTTAAATGCATATCCCAACGCTTCTTTTTTTATTTTCTTATGCTGTTTTGGTTGGTCGCTCCTATTAACATTAAGAAATTTATTTCCTAAATTATCTGTATTATGTGGATTTACAGATAATAATGAAACTAAAAACAAACATCCTGCCCACAAGGCTAATGTTGTATAAAATGGAGTCATTGCTGTCCCGTAATTTCCCATTGGAAATAATTCTTCTTCAACTAAGTTAACTGGATTAGCTAAAAAATCACTTCTTTCTTCAACATCATTTCTTAATAATTCTAATAATTCTTTCAACCCTTCATCATTATTAGCTTTATCCATTTTCCCAACTAAACTATTTATCATTTCCTCAGCTTGAGGCAATTCTTCTTTTATAAATTTTATTCCCGAAATCCCCTTATCTGCACCTTCATATGCAGTATTTAACAACTCACTTACATTAGGTAATTTTTTTTCTGATTCGTCTAATATACTAATTATATTATCACTGGTTGAATATGCAGTATCTATAATACTATTTATTTTAACAGCAATATCACTGTCATACTTTGAATATAAATCATCTGCCACTGCTTTTACGCTTTCTGAAAGACTTTTTATATTATTTAATACTGATAAATCTGGAGTAGTTCCTGAATTTACTGCATTTTTAACTTTTATTAAATTCTCCTTAGTACTTTCTATTGATGCATTTATATTTCTTAATTTCTCTACAGTAGAGTCAAGTTTAGGACTTATCTTATTTAATTTTTCTACTACCTTTAAAAGTGAATTTGTTAAATTTCCAATACTATTTAATTTTCCCTCAAGATTTTCTATCATTCCAGGCACTTTATCACTTCCTGAATTTATAGCATCACTAATGGCTGAAGCATAATCTGATATTCCACCCGATATTTCGCTTAGGAGTCTTATATCTTCCTTTATTGTAGGATTTAAATCATTAAGACTTGCTTTTGAGTTTGTTAAAAAACTTTTTATTTCATTACTAAGATCTTTACTGTTATCTATTGTGGTTTTTATTAATGGAATATCTTCATTTATCTTTTGAGTTAAATCTTTTAATTGAATAGCTCCCTTATAAGCTAAATCAACAGTACTATTAATATCATCAAATTCTCCTTGAACTTCTTTTAATAAATTATATACATTAGTAATTTTAGGTTTTATATTTTCTAATTCTATTCCAATACTCTTTGTTGCATTCAAAAGAGTACTGCTTACAGTTTCAATTAATGTTTTACTTATATTTTCTTGAACTCCGCTAGCACCTTTATCTGTGAGCTTTGGTGCAATTGCATTTATTTTTTCATTAACCTTATAAATTATATCTCCTTTTTTTATATTACTTGTAATAATTGAAGTAATATCCTTAGAAAATTGTGGTGGTATTGTTATGGTCGCATAAAATTTCCCTTGTTCAAGCATTTGCTCAGCCTCATCGTAATCTACAAACTGCCATCCCATAAGTTCATTTTCTTTTAATCCATGGACTATTAAGTCCCCCATATTTATTTCTTTTCCTTCTACATCTGTTCCATCATCATTATTTATTACACCTATCTTTATCTGACTAGTTGCTTCTTTTGCATATGGATCCCATGAAGCTGCTATATTAAACCATGCATATAATGATGGAAGTATGCATAATGCTGCTACAGTTATAAACGCAGCATAATTTGTCACTATATTTTTAATATCAGTTTTATAAATATTCCATATTCTCTTCATAATGTACACTCCCCATATTATTTAGATACTTTTATCTTTATAATAGGTTTTGTATTTTTAGCTTTATTATTCTCACTATAATTATAAAAAAGCGACTGCACCATCCTTTTAGTTGATAGTTTCAACTCTCTAAATCCAGTGAATTCACTTACTTTAGGCATTATATTATAAATTTTTATACATAAACAAAAAACCACACTTCATAAATAAAGTGCAGTTTCTATTTAAAATAAAATCTTATTATGCTAATGTTTTAAATTCATATCCACTATTTTTAAAGTACTCAATAATTTTAGGAAGTGATTTAGCAGTCTCTTCCTTTCCATAAGTATCATGCATTAACAATACTACAATTTCCTTGTTTTTAGATGTATCTACTGCATTCTGAAATAGTTCATCAGCATTTTTCTTTTTTCCTTCAGCATCTTTACTCAATGCATTCCAGTCAATATAAGTCATATTATTATCATTCAAATATCCATCAAGCTGGTTCATTCCCTTCCATGACATATACCCTCCTGGACATCTTATAACTCGTGTAGAAAAATCATCTCCCAGAATTGATTTTAATAGTTTTGTATTTTTATTGAAATCTTCCTTGAAAGATTCTAAATTTAAGGTTCTTCCTGGATAAAGAATATTATAATCGTGTGAATATGAATGGTTTCCTATAGCATGTCCAGAATTATACTCTTCTTTAACAAGTTCTTTTGCAGCTTCTCCTCCGTTATCTATATTTTTCCCCATTAAAAAGAAAGTAGCTTTAATATTATATTGATCTAAAATCTTTAATACCTTAGGAGTTACTGTTGTGGATGTTCCATCATCAAAAGTTAGAAATACAATCTTTTCCCCACCATTACTATAATCTCCTTTTTTTAATTTATCATTTATTTTTACTGCATCATAAGAATATTCTTCCCCCTCTTTGTTTACTCCTTTAGAACTTTTTATTTCATTCTTATTACTATTATTATTTTCAGATGCTGCTTCTGCCCCTATATCATCCCTTGATGTTTCATTATTTAAGTTAGTATTTGCAATATTGTTAAGTTCATAATCATTTGCATAGGCTTTATTTAAGGCCCCATTAAATGTAAATATCGTCATCACCAAAAACATCATTATACGCATAATGATGTTTTTGACTTTCTTTTTACTTAATAAAACTTCTATTCTTTTAAATTTATTTTCTATAGCATTCTTAAAATTTTTGTCTTTTTCTAAAATTTCCTTTTCATTTATTTCTTTCAATGTTTCTCTTATAATGCGTTTCATTGATTCTTCTTCTGCAATTTTATTTTGTGTTTCATTTATAGCCTCCAGACATTTTTCTATTGTCATTTCTTTATCTTCAAATTCATTATTTTCAAACTCATCCATAATCCCCACTCCTTTATAGCTCTGCTCTTATTGTCTCTATTTAAAATCTATTTTTTGAATTACATAAATTTCATCATGTTTATCTATATTAATTAGATATTCAATATATGAAACAAGTCTGTGAATTTTACATATATAACATATAAACTTCACAGACTTGTAATATATTTTTAATTTTTATAATTAATTTAAAATAAAAATCCGAAGTATTAAATCACTTTAATACTTCGGAAAACTCTAATCTTTATTTAAAATATTCTAAACCAATAGCTTCACGTACTTCTGTTAATGTTTGTGCAGCTACTTGTCTCGCTTTATCACTACCATCTTTAAGCATCTTATATACATAATCCATATCCTTAGCAAACTCTTCTCTTCTCTTTCTTATTGGTTCAAGTTCAGCCTGCATTACTTCATTTAGATATTTTTTAACTTTCATATCTCCAAGTCCACCTCTTTTATAGTGAGCCTTCATTTCTTCTACTTCTTCTTTGTTAGGAGCAAATACATCTAAATAAGTAAATACTGTATTTCCTTCTATTTGACCTGGATCTTCAACTCTTATGTGATTAGGATCTGTATACATAGACATTACTTTCTTTTTAACTGTGTCTGCATCATCAGATAAGTATATACAGTTTCCTATTGATTTACTCATCTTAGCTTTTCCATCAGTTCCTGGTAATCTACCACATGTATCATTTTTAGGTATAACTGCTTCAGGTTCAACTAAAACTTCTCCATATAGACTGTTAAAACTTCTAACTATTTCTCTTGTTTGTTCTATCATTGGAAGCTGATCTTCACCAACTGGAACAGTTGTAGCTTTAAATGCTGTTATATCAGCAGCCTGGCTTACTGGATATATTAAAAACCCTGCTGGAATACTATTTTCATAATTTTTTTGTTTAATTTCAGATTTAACTGTAGGATTTCTTTCAAGTCTTGATAATGTAACAAGATTTAAATAATGCATTGTTAATTCATGAAGTTCTGGAAGTTGTGATTGAACAAAAATAGTTGATCTTGCTGGATCTAATCCTACTGCTAAATAATCTAAAGCAACTTCTGTAAGGCTTCTTCTTATTTTTTCTGGATCTCTTGCATTATCAGTTAAAGCTTGCTGATCTGCAATCATTATAAAGCTTTCATATTCACCAGATTCCTGAAGCTGTACCCTATTTTTTAATGATCCTATGTAATGACCTATGTGAAGCTTTCCTGTTGGTCTATCTCCTGTTAATATTATTTTCTTACTCATTATAAATTCACTCCTTAAATTATCTCTTAATAAACATATTATTATCTAAAATAAAAAACTCCATCCTAAAAATAGGACGGAGATATATCCGTTGTACCACCTAAAATGTGCATAAAATACAGCACAAAATTACAATATAAATTTCACATCTATAGATTATAATACTATTAATGCTTCTGCTGTAAGGTGCAGCTACCATATCAGATACTTTCTGTTAAAATAATTTCTAACAGATTTCCCTTAATTCCTCCAAGGCCCATTCACTAAGTCCTTCTTACTAGGATTACACCATCCCTAGTTCTCTTTATTGAACCTTAACTTAACTACTCTTCCTTTTCATTGGATTTATTCATAATTTAATTTATTACTATATTAATTCTAAAAAAATTAAATGTCAACATATAAGGCTATTTTAAATTATTTTCAATATAAAATAGCCTTATTTAAACTATTTATTTCTATCTACAATTTCATTTATTACTTGTTCTCTATTCGAACCTATAACATTTGAAATTTTAGTTGACATAGCCTTTTCTTTATAAATTGAATCCCTATTAGAATTCACAATTTTCATTATTTTCGCTTCCATATTTTCATAGGTTATTAAATCTTCATAGTAATTATCCACAATATCCTTTAAACATGTTGCTAATTCTCTTGGATTTCTATAAACTGTTCTCATTTTCTTCTCCTTATTATTAAAAATAATTAGTTTTAATATTTATATAAAATAAATTAAAAACCTGTTTTACAAGAATATTTAATTGTTGTTTATTATATCACTTTATTTAAATAAATTCTATGATTTATAGTTATAATACCGTTAAAATTATAGTAACATTTATTTTATACTGATTGTAAAATCATTTGGAACGATCATTACTATGCATTTTGCACGTTTTACAACACTTGAAGTTACAGAACCAATAATTCTATTTAAACCTCTTTTAGTTGATTTTGTCATTACTATTATTCCAATATTTTCTTCATTAGCTTTTTTAATTATCTCATCTCCTGGATAGCCAAATGTAAAGTATGTTTCTGTATTGTAATAATCCTGAATTTTTTCCTTAGCTTCTGATAAGATATCCTCTGATAAGTCTTTTGCCATTTCAACTTCTTTAGCTACTATCATTTCATTTAACAATACCAGTTCTTTTACATTCATTAAAATAACATCAACAGAACCTTTGGGAAATATCTCTTTAACAAATTCTAATGAGTGCATGCTTCTTTCAGTTCCATCTATAGGTATTAGTACTTTTCTTTTATTCATATAATACTCCCCCTTATTATGTTACCATAATGCCAATTTTATAAATATTTTTAAATTTAATGTCTTATATTTAATATTCTACATTTTATATTCATTTTCCTTTTTTTATTTATATTTTTTTTAATATTTCTCTTTATTTTCAACGCGTTAATTGTTTACATAAAAAAAGTTATAATATCTATTATATTATTAGTGTAATTTACATGTTACAATTACTAACCTTAAAAGCGCTCCTAACAAACTTCAACTAACCAAATATAAAATTTATAATTTCACTTGTGCTCTGAGAAAATTTATAGGCTCAAACAAAATTAATATTTATTCAATATAATATTAATTTTATCTATCAGTTCCTTTGTATCTCTTGTAACAAGTGTTTCTACAGGCTTGTTCCATTTATTATCTTCAATCAAAACAAGACCATAATAACCATTTCTATCAAACTGTGGATACCATCCTATATCTAATGTGATATTAGATTCATGATTAACCATATTTATAATATCTTCTGAAAATTCATTCCAAATGCTCTCATCATAATTATTTATTTGTGATGGATTAACTTTTAATAATTTATTAAAAGTTAATCTCCATTTCTTTGGTATTTCAAATTCTACTTTTTCATATACTCCTTTATTCATTAATTTTTCTCCACCCCATATACAATTTTTTTAATTTCATAAAATCAAAATTCATTTCCAGTTTTTATTTATTTTTAAGTGTCAGATTAAATTCTCACCTTCTATTTTACCATATTTTTACTTTTTAGAATGCATAAAATAAAAAACTTACCAAATAAACACTTGCTATTTGGTAAGTTTTTAACTTTTTATTTACAAACATTCCCTGCTACATTTAGTGCATCCCATGTTCTTGCAAATGGTGGCGCATAACATAAATCAAGCATTCCAAGTTCTTTTGTAGTAAGTTTTCCATATATACATGCTGCTATTACATTCACTCTTTGAACAGCATCCTTATATCCCGCAACCTGTCCTCCTAGTATAACTTTACTTTCTGAATCATAAATTAATTTTATATATATTTTGCTCTGACCAGGATAATAATTTGTAGCATTCATATCATTAATAAATACGGTTTTATAATTTAAATTTAATGCTTTTGCCTTACTTTCTGTTATACCAGTTCTTCCTGCTTCCATATTCATTACTTTTATGCAGCTTGATGATAGTGATCCTTGAAATTCAATATCTGCACCAGCTAAATTTTCTCCAACAATACGCCCAAGTTTATTTGCGCCTGTTGCTAGTGGTACATATGCTTTTTCACCTGTTATAATCTGTGTTATTGTAGCACAATCTCCTGCTGAATATACATCCTCAATTGATGTTTTGCCATAATTATCAACTATAATAGCTCCATTTGGAAGCATTTCTAAATTGCTGTTTTTTAAGAATTCAGTATTTGGTCTTACTCCTGTTGCTATAATTACAACATCTGCTTCTACTTCCCTATTAGAGGTCTTAACCTTCTTTACTTTTTTATCTCCTATAATCTCTGTAACACTTTCTTGTAGATATAAATCAACATTATGGCTTCTTAATTCTTCTTCAAGAAGATCTGTTATCTCCTTATCAAAAACATCTTGCAATATTCTATCACCTAACTGAAATACAGAAACCTTTTTACCATACTTTTTAGCGGCTTCTACTGCTTCAAGACCTATAAAACCTGCACCAATTATAGCAATGTTCTTATTATTTTCATCTCTAAACAATTCCTTTAACCTAATTCCATCTTCCATACTTTTTAATGTATGAACATTTTCTATATCTAAGTTTTTAATTGGCGGAATTATACTTGAAGCACCAGTTGCTATCATAAGCTTATCATAATAATCTTCGAATTCTTCATTTCCCTTTAAATCTTTTACAATTACTTTTTTATTCTCAAAATCTACTCTCTTAACCTCATGTAATGTTTTTACATCGACTCCTGAATTAATAAACGCTTCTGGAGTTCTTGCTATCATATTATTTGAATCTTCAAAAAAGTCTCCAACAAAATAAGGCAAACCACAAGCTCCAAAAGAAACTATATTATTCTTCTCATATATTACAATTTCAGCATCCTTATGCATTCTTCTAAATTTTGCTGCTGCACTTGTTCCTGCTGCAATCCCTCCAATAATTATAACTCTCATTATACTTTCCTCCTGAGTTCTTCTTATGTATATAATACATTCTTCTTTATTATTCTATGACTTATTAATAAAAATAATCTTTTATCTTATAATAATTTATATTATTTTTAATACATTTTGTCAATATATCCTATCGGTTTACTTATATATTGTTTTAGTTATATTAATAATCCATATAAGTGGCTGTATCACACTTTTAGTTAAGAATTCATATTATAATTTCCTAAAAAAATAAAAAATGCAAAGATACCACTTCTATCTTTGCATTTAAACATTTGATTCTGCTTTACTTATTTATATATTTGTAAATTTTTCATACTAAGATCTAAAATTTTGCAAGAGTGGGTCAATGCTCCTACAGATATATAATCAACACCAATCTCTGCAATTTTTTTTATATTTTCTAAACATACATTTCCTGAAAACTCTATAAGTGCCTGACCATTAATTAACTCCACAGCCTTCTGTGCAGTTTCTAAATCCATATTATCAAGCATTATTATATCAGCATCTGCTTCTAATGCTTCCCTAACCATTTCAATTGTTTCTGTTTCTACTTCAATTTTTCTAACAAAAGAAGAATTTTCTTTTGCAAGTTTAACTGCATTTTTTATTCCACCAGCTGCACTTATATGATTATCCTTAAGCATTACTCCGTCAGAAAGATTGAATCTATGATTAAATCCTCCCCCAATTTTCACACTATATTTTTCTAGAATTCTTAAATTTGGAGTTGTTTTTCTTGTATCCAATAACTTTGCTTTTGTATGCTTAATTTCTTCTACAAATCTACTGGTCAGTGTTGCTATACCACTCATTCTTTGTAGTAAATTTAATGCAATTCTTTCTCCCATTAATATTTTTCTAGTGTTGCCCTTTAGCATGCCTATTTTTTCTTTTATATAAACATTATCTCCATCATTTTTATATAAATCAATCTCAACATCACCAAGTATTTCAAATACTCTTTTAAATATTTCAAGGCCTGCAATTATACCATTTTCCTTGCATATAAGATCAACTGTAGACATACTTTTTTCACCTATAATACAATTTGTTGATATATCTTCATTTGGAATGTCTTCAAGTAATGCATTTTTTATTATATTATCTATAGCTAAGAGATTCATTTTCAAGTTTTCCTCCCATTTCTTCAATAGTTCTTCTAACAATTCGTTCATTTTCAAGACTTAACTCTGTTATATTAGTATTTATATCTTTCACAATAACAATATTGTTTTCTATATTATCTATTTTTTCATTAATTAATTGTGCTCCACGCTTAGAAAATACAAGACCTTCTAAAAGTGAATTGCTTGCAAGTCTATTAGCTCCATGTATTCCTGTACAGCTTGCTTCACCTACTGCATATAAATTCTCCATAGATGTTTCTGCGTCTATATTTACTTTTATCCCACCCATGAAAAAATGCTGAGCTGGAGAAACTTTTATAAGTTCTTTAGTTATATCTGTTCCTCTTTCTAAGCATGATTTATAAATTGAAGAAAATCTATTTATAATATATTCTTTACCTAAAAATCTTATATCAAGATTTACATATGGAGTTTCTGTCTTTCTCATTTCTTCATAAACAGCCTGAGATACTATATCTCTCGGTAAAAGTTCATCAATAAACCTTTCCCCATTTATGTTTGTAAGCTTTCCACCTTCACCTCTTAAAGATTCAGATATTAATAATCTTCTATCATCTTTATCTTCTTCATAAAAAGCAGTTGGATGTATTTGAATATAATTAATATCCTTTAATTCAACATTATGCCTGACTGCTGCTGCAATTCCATCACCTTTTAAAATTCTTTGATTAGTTGAATTTCTAAACAGTCCTCCAATTCCACCACATGCTAGTATAATAGATTTAGCATATACATTTACCTGTTCATTATCCTTAATCAATATAACGCCAGAGCACACATTATTTTTTTCTATTAAATCTGCAAAATAAGTATCTTCATAAATGGTTATATTTTTTTGATTTTTGATTTTATCAATTAATATTTTTGCAACACTTTCCCCAGTATTGTCCTTAGTATGCACTATTCTATTTACTGAATGTGCTCCTTCTCTTGTAAAATCAATATTTCCATTATTATCAGTATCAAAATTCAGTCCAAAACTCATTAATTGTTCTATATTATATGCAGATTCTTCCGCAAGAACTTTAACTGCTTTAATATCATTTTTATATTGTCCTGCTTTTAACGTATCTTCAATAAAGAATGGTATATCTTCTTTATTTTTTGCTACTGATATCCCTCCTTGAGCTAAAAACGTATTTGTCATAGTTAATTTATCTTTACATACTACAAGTATTTTTAGATTTTTTCTCAAGTTTAATGCTGAATAAAGACCAGATACTCCAGATCCAATAATAACAACATCAAAAAATTTATTCATTTTTTTCACTTCCTAATTTATGCATATTCTCTAAAGATTTTAATGCCTTTTTTCTTATCTCCTCGTCTAATATAACTTCATTATTCATATTTAAAAGTGACTCATATAAATTTTCGAGTGTTGTCTTTTTCATATCTTGACAACAAATTTTATTTCCTGGTATCAAAAATGTTTTATCTGGATTTTTATTTTTTAATTCATATAAAATCCCCTCTTCAGTTGCAACTATATATGCCTTTCCATCATCATTAGTAGCATAATCAATAATTCCACTTGTACTTCCAATATAATCTGCCATATCTCTTATGTCTTTTGGACACTCAGGGTGTACAAGTACTTTTGCTTCACTATGTTTTTCTTTAGCTTTAAAAATGTCTTCTTTGCTTACTTTATTATGACACCTACAAAACCCATCCCATAATATAAATTCCTTATCTGGAAAGAACTCCGAAATATAACTACCTAAATTTTTATCTGGCAAAAATAATATCTGTTTATTAGGAACATTTTTTAATATTTTTAATGCACTTGATGAAGTAACTGCAACATCACAATGTGCCTTTACCTTATAAGTAGAATTTATATAACATACTACAAATGCCTCTGGATATTTTTCTTTCATCTCAACCACAGCTTTACTACTGGCCATATCTGCCATAGCACATCCTGCACTAGGACAAGGCATAAGTACTTTTTTCTGTGGTGATAAAATTTTTGCACTTTCTGCCATAAATCTTACACCACAAAACATTATTGTATCCTCTTTACAATCTCTGGCTTTTTCACTTAAATAATATGAATCTCCAACATAATCAGCCAAAGCTTGAATTTCTCCTGGCTGATAATAATGAGCCAATATAACCGCATTTCTTTCTTTTTTTAATTTCAATATTTTATCTTCTAAACTTAACTTCATATTTACACCACTCTTTTTAATGTTTACAAGTGTATATACACCTTTTGAATTATTATATCACTGCATGTCCACACATTCAATAAATAAAAATATATTGAATTCTAAAAACTTTATATTAAATTTATTGATATACTATTATTCCTTAATATTGAATATATATTTTCATACATATTCTAAATATAAATTAAATAAATCCTATAAAAATTTTTGTCTTAATTTATTAATTAACAGATCTATTATAGTAATTAATTTTAAAGATTATTTTATTTCTGTATTGACATATGATTCCAGTTGTACTATCATTGTATTAACAGCTTAGTACAATAATACAGTAATACAATATAAAAAGGAGTGAGACTATGTCATGGGATTTTAATGATGACAGACCAATTTACTTACAGCTTATGGAACAAATTCAATTAAAAATAATCTGTGGCGTTTATAAACCTGGAGATAAACTTCCTTCAGTAAGGGATATTGCCAGTGAAGCTTCTGTTAATCCAAATACTATGCAAAAAGCATTAACAGAGCTTGAAAAAACAGGGCTAGTATTTAGTAAGAGAACAAGTGGACGATTTATTACGGAGGATTCTGATATGATCAAAAATATAAGAAATGATTTAGCAAAACATCAAATATCTAACTTTTTAAAAAGAATGGAAGAGATAGGATATACAAAAGAAGAAGCAATAAAACTTGTTGAATCAATAGTAAAGGAGATGAAATAATGAATAATAATGCTATTCTAGAATGTAAAAATTTATCTAAAACTTTTTCTAACAAGGAAGCTCTTAAAGATATTAATTTAAAAGTTAATAAAGGAAGAATAGTTGGTCTTCTTGGTCCAAACGGAAGTGGTAAAAGTACTCTCATAAAGCTTGCTAATGCACTCCTTACCCCAACAAGTGGAGAAATTTTGATTGATGGTAAAAAACCGGGTGTAGATTCAAAAGAAATAATATCTTATCTTCCTGAAAGAACTTACCTTAATGATTGGATGAGAGTCTCTGATATTATAAATTTCTTTAGTGATTTTTATAAAAATTTTAATAAAGACAAAGCTTATGATATGTTAGCTAAATTAAATATAAATCCAAATGATAAATTAAAAACAATGTCTAAAGGTACTAAAGAAAAGGTTCAGCTTATTCTTGTTATGAGTCGTGAAGCTAAACTCTATCTTTTAGATGAACCTATTGCAGGTGTTGATCCTGCAGCAAGAGATTATATACTAAATACTATAATAAATAACTATAGTGAAGATGCTACAATAATTATATCTACACACCTTATATCAGATATTGAAAGAATACTTGATGATGTTATTTTCATATCTTATGGAGATATATATTTATCAAAAAGTGTTGATGAAATTAGAGAAAATGAAGGTAAGAGTGTAGATGCTCTATTTAGGGAGGTATTTAAATGTTAGGTAAATTAATTAAATATGAATTTAAAGCTACTGGAAGAATCCTTCTACCTCTTTATGGTGCTCTTTTAGTATTTGCATTAATAAATAGATTGCTTTTCAGAAGCAGTTTAGATGAAACTATCAATAACACTTTCGGAACTATTGGTGGCATAGCTAATATTTTAAGTGTATTTGCATATGGATGTACAATGGCTGCTGTCTTTGTTGTTACATTTTTTGTTATCGTTCAAAGATTTTACAAAAACATTCTTGGGGATGAGGGTTATTTAATGAATACCCTTCCTGTAAAGCCTTATTTAAATATAATAAATAAAATACTTACATCTGCAATTTGGACAATAATAAGCTGCTTTGTAGCATTTATGTCAATTATTCTTCTATTTGTAACGATAGATAGTGTTCGAGATATCTTCTCTAATATCATTCCAGTATTAAGAGATGTATTTAATTATTATGGTGGTACACCTTTTATATTAGCAATAGAATTCTTTATAGTTGGACTTGTAGAATTAATAACTTCAATTACTATGATTTATGCTTCAATATCAATAGGACATTTATTCAGTAAATCTAAAATCCTTATGTCATTTGTTGCTTTTATAGTGTTAAGTATATTATCAAACATTATTAATTCAATAGCTGTGTATATATTCTCATCAAATCACATATCAATGTTTACTGAACCTTCATCAGGAATGTTCAGTGGAATATTATTACTATCAATTGTATTAGAATTAATATATTTCAGTATATACTTCTTTATAACAAACTATGTTCTTACTAAAAAACTAAATCTTGAATAGATATTTCATAATAACTTTATTATAAAAATATTTAACTTATTATAACAAAAACTCACTTGATATTTTAAAAAATCCAAGTGAGTTTTTTATTGTTTATTATTTATTTAACTTTTTAATTAATTCTTCTACATTTAGTCCATGTACTGCACATGCATCTTCTAATGTTTCCATTTGCGAAGATGGACATCCTATGCAATGCATACCAAACTCCATTAATATTTTTGTGTTTTCAGCATCTGCATTTACGATATCAGCTATAATCATATCTTTTGTTATAACTCCATTTTCAGACTTTGCACCTTTTACTTCTTCACCAAAGAACATTTCCATGTCTTCTTCTACAGTTGAAATTCCACCAATTCCAAAGTTTTCAACTAAGACATTTGCAACATTAGGTGATAAGAATGCTGGTAATGTTGGTCCTAAATGAATTTCTTTTACTCCTAAATATAAAAGACTTAAAAGTACTATAACTGCTTTTTGTTCATACCACGCAATGTTGTAAATAATAGGTAATTCATTTATATCGCTTAATTCAAATACTTCTTTCAACTTAAGAGCTATTAATGCTAATGAATATGAATCATTACATTGACCTGCATCCAATACTCTTGGAATTCCTCCTATATCACCTAAGTCAAGTTTATTATATTTATACTTTGCACATCCTGCTGTTAAGATTACAGTATCTTTAGGTAGTGCTTTAGCAAAATCTGTATAGTAATTTCTCTTAGATGCTCTTCCATCACACCCAGCCATTACTACAAACTTCTTAATTGCTCCAGACTTAACCGCCTTTACTACTGTATCAGCTAAAGCAAATACCTGTTCATGAGCAAATCCACCAATAATTTCACCAGTTTCAATTTCAGTTGGCGCTTTGCAAGTCTTTGCAAGTTCAATAATTTCAGAGAAATCTTTCACACTTCCAGCTTCTCCTTCAATATGTTTACATCCTGCAAAACCAGCAGCACCGGTTGTAAACATTCTATCCTTATAAGAATCTTTTGGTGGTACAATGCAGTTTGTAGTCATTAGTATTGGTCCATTAAATGATTCAAATTCTTCTTTTTGTTTCCACCAAGCATTACCATAATTACCTACTAAATTGTTGTATTTCTTTAACTGTGGATAATAGTGAGCTGGTAACATTTCTGAATGGGTATAAACATCCACACCTGTTCCTTGTGTCTGTATCAATAATTGTTCAATATCTGCTAAATCATGTCCTGATACTAATATTCCTGGGTTCTTTCCTACCCCTATGTTAACTTTTGTTATTTCAGGGTTACCATAACTTGAAGTATTAGCAGTATCAAGAAGTGCCATTCCATCAACTCCAACTTTACCAGTTTCTAAAGTTAAAGCAACAAGATCATCAACACTTAAAGTATCATCTAACAATTTTGCTAATGTTTCTTGCATAAATGCATCTATTTCTTCATTATCATATCCTAATGCATTTGCATGTTTAGAATATGCACTTAAGCCTTTTAATCCATAAGTAATTAACTCTCTTAAAGAACGAATATCTTCATTTTCTGTTGATAAAACTCCAACCTCATTAGATTGTGACTTATCTTTTAATATTTTATTTATTTCTTCAGCATCTTTATTTCCATTTACTAAATTTTTAATTGCACCTAAAATACCAGTTTTATTATCTGAACTTATATCCCATACTGCAGCTTCTGATAAACCTTCTTTACTTGAAAGTTTTTCTATTAACTCATTCTTCTTTGCTAATGTTTCTTTAACTCTTATATAAAATACTTCATCATCAAAATTTGCATTTGTTATTGTAGTAAATAAATTAAGAGTTATATAGTGATTTAATTCCTTACTAACTTCCTTTCCTTCTTCTCTTAATTTAGTTGTAACTTCTGATAAACCTTTTGTTACATATATTAATAAATCTTGCATATTTGCAAGGTCTGCACTTTTACCACATACACCAACTTTTGTACATCCTTTATTTCCTGCTGTTTCTTGACATTGAAAACAAAACATATTATTTTCCATAATAAACTCCTCCAATATTATAAATATTAATTTTAATTAATTAATAACTATGTATTTCTAAATTAATAGTATCTCTTTGCTGTTCATCAGCTATGTACTCATTGTATCCCTAATTCCAAACTCAGTATGTAACATATGTTACAACTCAAAAAAAATTTAAAAAAACAGACTAAATATAATATTCAGCCTGTTTTTCAAATTTATAAATATGTTTTTACCAATTCATTATCTTGTTATTGAAAAAGTTCCATCATCATTTTTTATATATTTAAACTGATCATTTATAGTGTTAACAAATGCTTTAATCCACAAATCCCTTAAATTATAAAACTGTTCAACATCTATATTTTCTCTTTCCCATATTTCTTTATGAACGCATATTCTTTTTTTCCATGTAATTATATCATCTTCATTTACTATTATTTCATCAACTCTATCACATGGCATTCCATCTAAAATATAATCATTAATTTTACTATATATTTCATATGCAGTATCAAATGATGTATTACTGTTTTTAACTTCATTAGCAGCCTTTATTCCTTGAGTTATATATATATTCTGTATTTTCACCACATCATTAACATCATTTACAATTATAGCTCTAGTCCAAGATGCCATTCGACCTTCTGCATTGTGTATCCTTTCTTGAAGCCATCCATGTATGTTCGATGTATCAATAATTTCTTCTAAAGGTCTATTTGGAAGCATTTTGCCATATTTTTTTTCTATTTCTTTTTCTATATTATTAACATCTATTTCTACTGATGATGCTAATTTTACTATTTCTCTTTCTAAATTTTCAAACCAAACTATTTTATTAAATAACCAGTAATGAATCTTACCTAAAAATAAACTCATGCTATTTCTCCTTTTTATCTTTTATAAATTCATATTTAGTGTTTGCATTTTTATATTATACATGTAATTAAAAATATACTCTGTAACATAAGTTACAAAGTATATTTTATTCTTTATAAAATTTTATCACTTTTTGTCTTATTTTATCTAAATAATTACAATAAAATAATTTTTAGATATTTTATGATATAATTAACAAATACTTATATTACAAAAGGTGGTTTTATGTATGAAGCAAGTAATTAGCTTAACTCAAAGCAAATTTAATTTAGACGAGATAAAAAAACTAATACCAAAAGATTACTTAATAGTTTTCTTTTCTCCTATTGAATGGATTGATGAAATTGGAAAATCCATTTCAGAAAATTATGAAAACAGTATTGGATGTTCAAGTTATAAAAATATAAATAAAAATATTTTTGACTACTATTCTGTAAGTTTTTTAGGAATAAAAATAGAAAATGTTCAATTATTGCTCTTAAAAGATATAAAAAATAATATAATTTCATATTATAAAGAAATTTTATCATTAAAAGATATATATAAGAAGAATCATTCAGTCCTACTTGAGTTTACTGATGGATTAAGCCTTGCTGAAGAATCTGTACTAACAGTTCTTACAAATGAATTACCCGACATTCCACTTATAGGAGGAAGTTCTGCAGATAATGGTGATTTTTTATCTACAAAGGTCTGTATAAATGGAGAGTCTGCTTCAAATGCTTCTGCTTTATGTATGATTACAACTCCTATGGAAATTGAATATTATTGTGAAAATATATATGAACCTACAGAAATAAAAGGCATAATATCAAAGTCAGAACTTTTTGAAAGAAAGGTTCATGAAATAAATGGGATACCCGCTGTAGATTTTTATTGTAACTCATTAAATATATCCAAGGAACATATGAAAGATGAATTTATCTATCATCCGTTTGCTAGAATAGTTGGTAATAGATATTTTATTTCATCAATTATGAATAATGACCAAAATAGTTTTAATTTATATGGACGAATTTTTCAAGAATCCTACATTTCTATATGCAATCCTATGGACTATATAAAGTTATGGGAAGATGCTTCAAAAAAATATGCTGATAGTTATCTAGGGGGAATTTTCATAAACTGTATATTCCGAACACATCTTTTTGAAAAAGAAAATTCAATAAAAAACTTTCAAAAGTATCTTAGTACATTTGGAGAATTTATCTGTATGACTTCTTATGGTGAGCAATATTGTGATTCTCATGCAAATCAAACTATGAGTTATTGCTTATTTAAATAATATTTTTTAACAATCGGGGGGATAATAATTATGTTTTTTAAAAAGAAAATTAAGCACTCTATTTCTACAGATCATGAATCTAAATCCAATTCAGATCTAAAACATTCTTTAGAACCTAAGAAATTCAACGATAAAAAAGATGTTCTTATTCATACTATTTCTAAAACTAAAGAATGCGTATCCAAATTATTAGATAGCGAACATACTATTATAGAAAGTATTTTTAAAATTAAAAACTCCTCAGAGGAAATGAATACAACAGCTGAAATAATATCAAATTCTACTTCTGTAATAAATACTAAAATAATAGAATCATCTAATGAATTAACTGAAGTAATGGATGATTTAAATAGAAATAATTCACATCTTAAAGACTGCAACAAAAGTTTTGATTCTTTAAAATCAACAATTAAAAATACAAATGAGGGAATCACTGATTTTAAAAAAAGCTTTGATATTCTTGAAGATAATGTAAGCATGGTAAGCTCAAATCTCTCTTACATAAATGAAATAAGTGAACAAACAAATTTACTTTCCCTAAATGCAAGTATTGAAGCTGCACGTGCTGGTGAAGCTGGAAGAGGTTTTGCAATTGTAGCAGATGAAGTACGAAGCTTAGCTGAAATGACAAAAGAAACTTCAGCAAAAATAGATAAACAATTAACAAATATTCACCAAACTCTAACTTTAATAAAAAACTCAGTAAATGAAATTACTCAAAGCATGGATAACACTAACTCATCCATAGATACAACAATATCAAATTTTAATATTTTAGAAAGTAGTAATAAAAGTATAACCTCTAAGATAACAAATGATATAAACAATATAATTTCACTAAAAAACAATATTTCTGAAATTCAAGATTCTGTAGATAAAAATGAAAAAATATCTAATGAATTATTGCTTCTAATTGATGAACTTTCGCTATTAGAAAGTACAAAGCCTTTAATCTTTAATCATATTCAAAGTTATCTTCATGGAGTAGAAAAAATAATATAAATATAGAAATGACTGCTTCAATTTTAAGCAGTCATAATCTATAAATATAAACACTATTTTAATATTTTTTCTATTAATGGACTTATATCTACTTTCTCATCTGTAATAACAAAAGCTTCTTGAAGTTGCTTTAACCAATCCTCTTTAAGTTCTTCATCATGATATACATAGCATATAGTATCTCCAACTTTTATACTATCACCTTTTTTACAGTTTATTTTTAGCCCTACACCATGATTAATAATATCTTCTTTAGTTGCTCTTCCAGCTCCAAGATGCATTGCAAGTATTCCAAGTTTTTCTGAATGAAGCACCTTTATATTACCGTCTTTTTCTGATTTTACTTCTGTTACATATTTAGATTTTGGAAGAAGAGAAGTATCATCTATCATTTCTACACTTCCACCTTGAGCCTTCACCATGCTTTTAAACATTTCAAAAGCTTTTCCAGAGCTTACAGCTTCTTCAAGAAGTTTTCTTGCTTCCTTTTCATTTTCTGCAATCTTTCCTTGTATAAGCATTATTTCTCCTGCCTGCATACAAAGTTCTGTAAAGTCTTTTGGTCCATGTCCTTTTAATGTTTCAATAGCTTCAATAATTTCAATTGAATTTCCTATTGCATTTCCAAGAGGCTGATTCATATCAGTGATCATTGCCATTGTATTTCTTCCAAGATTATTTCCTATAGAAATCATTGCTTGTGCTAATTCAACAGCATCTTCTATGGTATGCATAAAAGCACCTTCTCCATATTTTACATCAAGTAAAATTGTATCCGATCCTGACGCAAGTTTTTTTGACATTATTGACGATGCTATTAATGGAATTGAATTTACTGTACCAGTAACATCTCTTAATGCATACAATTTTTTATCTGCTGGAACCAAATCTCCAGTCTGTCCTATTATAGCAATTCCAACCTTTTGTACCTGATTTTTAAACTCTTCTTCACTTAAGAAACAGTTAAACCCTTCAATTGATTCTAATTTATCTAATGTACCTCCAGTATGTCCAAGCCCTCTTCCTGACATTTTTGCAACTTTTAAACCACATGCTGCAACCATTGGTCCAAGAGCCATAGAAGTCTTGTCACCAACTCCACCAGTTGAATGCTTATCCGCTTTTATTCCATCAATTGATGATAAATCAATAACATCTCCGCTATTCATCATTGCCTTTGCTAAATATGCTGTTTCTCTATCATTCATTCCATTTAATACAATTGCCATAAGCAAAGAGCTTGTTTGATAATCTGGAATAGAGCCATCTACTATCCCATCAATCCAAAATTGTATTTCTTCATCATTAAGTTCAAATTTTTCTTTTTTCTTATTTATAATATCAACAAAACGCATATTAATCCCTCACTTTTCTATTAACTCATATATTCAATTTTATCATTTTAAATGCATTTTCAAAATATATAGCACTTTAGGAAACGTTTTCTCTGGCTATATTTTAATAATTAACAATTTGAAATAGTAATATAATACTATTTCAATATGTTAATTACTCTTTTTAAAATCTTCTTTTTAGTACCCTTGTGTTGCTTCTCCTTTTAAAAGTCCAACAGCTCTACTTGTTCCAATTCTTTCACAACCTTCATTAATGAACATTTCAAGATCACTAACAGTACTAACTCCCCCAGCTGCTTTAATCTTTACATTTGGCCCTATATGTTTCTTAAACAATTTAACATCTTCAATAGTAGCTCCACCAGTTCCAAATCCTGTAGATGTCTTTATAAAATCAGCACCAGCTTCAGTTACAGACTTACACATAGCTATTTTTTCTTCTTCTGTTAAATAACAAGTTTCTATTATTACTTTTAATACTTTATCACCACATACTTCTTTTAGTGCTTTTATTTCCTGTGTAACTTTATCAAATAATTTATTCTTAACATCAGTAATATTAATTACCATATCTATTTCATTTGCACCATCTTCTAAAGCTTTTTTAGTTTCAGCTACTTTAGCTTCAGTACAAGAATATCCTAAAGGAAATCCTACAACTGTACAGATATTTAATTCTGGATATTTTTCATTTATACGTGATATATAACATGCTGGTATACATACTGATGCTGTCTTATATTCAATTGCATCATTGCATATCTTTTGAATATCTTCCCAAGTTGCAACTGGATTTAATAATGTGTGATCTACATGACCTAAAATTTCTACTTTATTCATTATTTTACCTCTTTTCTTTATACTAAAGTTTTCTCTCTATGTGATAATTTTAATACCATTTTGTTATAAGGTCAACATAAAATGTTAAAGTTCAAACATTTTTTTGTTATATACTACAACTATTAAATTTCAACAACTAAAAATACTTTAATATTTTATTCAAGTATCAATACTTGTTATTTATAGAATACAGCACATATTCTTATTTTAACAATAATTAGTTCAGTATATTCACTTCCCCTTTAATTCTTTAATAAAAAATGTTAGAATATAAACAATAAATTCAAAGAATAAGGTGATAAGTTTGAGTAAAAAATTGCAGCGTGCAAATAAAATAATAGATATTCTAAAGGAAAAAAACGGTGCTACTGTAAAAGAATTATCTTTAACTCTCGGAGTATCTGAAATGACAATAAGACGTGATTTAGAAATATTAAAATCAAATAACATAATTAATAATGTATATGGTGCCGCTATTTATAATCCTTCAAATAACATAGAAAAACTCGAATCATTTTATGACATTGAAAATGAAGTAATACGAAATGAAGATGAAAAAATTAAAATAGGTAAAGCTGCAGCTAATCTTATACAAGAAGATGATGTAATAATAATCGATACTGGAACGACTACAGAAAAATTAGCACAGTTTATAGATAATAATTTAAATATCAGTGCTCTTATATTTAATACTAATATTTTGATGGCTCTATCTAAAAAGAAAAATATTAATCTTATTTTCTCTGGTGGTTACTTTCATCAAAATACTATGATGTTTGAAAGTCCAGAAGGAATATCATTAATAGAAAAAACACGCGCAACTAAAGTTTTTGTTTCTGCGTCAGGAATCCATGAAACCCTGGGGGTTACATGTTCTAATAATTATGAAGTATTAACAAAACAAGCAATAATAAAATCCTCTGTTGAAAAAATACTTCTAGTGGATTCTAAAAAATTTGGTGTTGTCAAATCTTCTTATTTTGCTGATTTAAGTGATTTTGATACAATTATTACTGATAGCAACATTCCTGAGCAATGGAGACAAAAAATTAATGATATTGGTATAAAGCTTATTACTGTAATAGTATAGAATATAATTCTTAATCTAAATTATATTCTATACTAATTAGTTATTAAATTTACAATGCTTCTCTTTCTAAAGAATCCGTTATAATCAATTTTCTTTTTGATTTTTCATCACTAGAATTATTTATAGCCATAAAATTATCCATAATATTTTCACTTATATTGATTATGTCTCCTACACTAAGATCCCGCTTGTCCCTTTTATATACACATTCTAATACAGAATTAATAATTTTAATCTTTTTACTTTCAAGTTTCATCCCTATTAATTGGTAATTGTTGCTAGTTCCATTTCCTCTTGATATTTTACTTAAAGCATTAAAAAGTCGTTTTATTTCATTTCTAATCATATTAGGGGTTTTTAAATCCTTATTATTTAAGAAGTTATTTATATCATTTATATTTTTTTTGCTTAAATTATTGATCCCTATTATTTCATAATCCTTTCTATTTCCTATACCATTATTTATGTTATCTATTCCACTACTTATGTTTATAGCTAAAGTAGAGCCTATTTCTTTAATTTCAGTTATTGTTAAATTCTTTTTCATATTAATTCTATATTTTTTTATATTATCATTAATAGTTTGAAGGTAAATTGGTAATATACTAATTTGAAACTTTTTATAATTAAGTATAGTACCATTTCCTTCATTTATTCTTATTAAAGCTACGGCAGCTGCATTAGCTTCTTTTTTTATATCAACTTTCTTTCTTAAATCTTTTCCTTTTAAGAATGTATTAATGTCATTTAAATTTTCCTTATTTACCTTATATGCATCCATAATTTGATAGTCATTTAATGTTCCGCATCCTAAATTTATACTATATATAGCCTTTTCTTCATAAACTTCATTAGTTAACTCCTCTTCCTTTTCTAAAATATCATCAATTGATGCTTCACCATAAATTGTATTATAATCCTCTAAAACTGCTTTTTTTAATTTACATGTTTTTTTATTAGGATATAATAATTGAGGCATATATTTTAGTGTTAGGCAAATCATATCTATTAGTATTTTTTTCATAATTATTACTCCATTCATTTGATTTTTAAACTTATAAATAAGCTTTTATTTCACTGTTAATATTTTACATTATACTTTGCTTTTTGTAAAATATTTCCATACAGTTATTTGAGTAATAATAAATAATTTTCTATTCTAAAAGTTCTTCTTCAAGTCTTTCTATATTTATAATACTTATTTTGTTCCTATCAAATTCAATAAGTCCATCATCTCTAAGCTTCATAAGTTCTCTTGAAAGTGATGGTCTAGGTATTCCAAGCAAAGATGCTATCTGCTCTTTGCTTATTTTCAAAGTTACAGTTTTATTGTTCTGACTTTTTGACTGTTCTAATATAAAGTTAACAACTTTCTGTCGTATTGTTTTAAAAGATATGGTTTTTATTTTTCTATTTAATATAAAAATTTTATTGCTCAATAAAGTTATAAAATTCTTTAAGATTATTTCTTCATTAAGGCAAAGTTTAATAATATCTTCTTTTTTCAAATAAGATATTATACAATCCGAAGAAGCAATTATTGTGGCTGGATATTTATTTTTATCTGAAAATATTATGGCTTCTCCAAAAACTTCCCCTGCTCCCATACGTTTAAGAACTATATGTTTTCCACTTGAGTATATTCTCTGTATTTCAACAATTCCATCTACAACTAATCCTAGATTTTTACAAACCTCCTCCTCATTGGCAATTACCTGTCCTTTTGAATATTCCTTAGAAATATGACTTAATTCTGAAATAATCATTTCTATTTTTTTATCATCTATCCCCTTAAAAAATTCATTTTGCTTTATTTTATCTATAATCTTATTAACATTTTTCATTTTATTCACCCATTTCAAATGTATTAATATATTTGTCTTTAGTTTATTATAATCAGTTTTTTTCATAATAAAAGACTTTTCATGAATTATTTTTCAAAGAAAAGTCTTTTATTTCTATATTCTAAGCTTCTTCTGCTGATATATTTTCTGAATCTAATTGTGTCTTTTTAAACAAGTTTACAAATGTACCTATAACAATTCCTATTAATGCTGGTAGTATCCACCCTAACCCTTGTGAATATAATGGCAGCTTTGAAAAATATCTCACTAAAATTTCAATATTAAAACCAGCTTGACTTAAAGCATCGATAACACTAACTATTCCTGTAAATAATATTGTTAATAAGTAAACCATTTTATTTCCTTTAAACAGTCTATCTAATATTGCAAGAACTATAAGCATTATAGCTATTGGATAAATAGCATTTAATACTGGAACTGATACTGCTAGTATTTTTGTCAATCCCATATTAGCTAGGATCATACTTGAAAGTGATAAAATTCTAACCCATGTAATATATTTTACTTTAGAATTTAAGCTAGCAAAATATTCGCTACATGAAGTTATAAGTCCTACACATGTAGTTAAACATGCAACTGTAAATATTACTGCTAAAAGTATTGCTCCTGGTTCACCAAAGAGATATGTCATTACATTGCTTAAAGTTTGTGCTCCATTTTCAGTTCCTCCAAATCTACCTCCACTAGTTGCGCCAAGATGGCATAACATTGAATATACTGCAATTAATAAAGCACCTGCAATAATACCAGCCTTTATTGAGCAAGAAACTACTGCCTTTTCAGATTTTACACCTTTAGACTTTATTGCAAATGAAATTACTATACCAAAATTTAATGCCGCTATTGTGTCCATTGTAAGATATCCTTCTAAAAATCCCTTTACAAATGGTGAGGATGCATAATCTCCAGTTGCAGTTCCATAGCTTCCTAATGGTTTAAATATTGCTGAAACAAAAACTAATGTTATAAGCGCTAATAATATTGGTGTCAAAAATTTTCCTATACGATCAACAAGTTTTGATGGTGACAAGCATAACCAGTATGCTACACTAAAAAATACAAGTGTATATAAAAACCTAGCAAGTATCATGCTTATATTTGTATCTTTAAGAAAAGGTGCAACTGCCATTTCAAAAGGTAAACTTCCCGCTCTTGGAATACCAAGACAAGGACCTATTGATAAATAAATCAATACTGTGAATACTGTTGCAAAAATTGGATTTACTCTTTGTGCTAAATTTCTTAGTCCTCCAGATTTAGCAACTGCTATAACTCCTAATACAGGAAATCCAACTGCTGTAATAAAAAATCCTAACATAGAAATCCATGTTGCAGTTCCTGCTGATTGTCCTAAAAATGGTGGAAAAATCAAATTTCCTGCTCCAAAAAATAAAGAAAATAACATTAAACTTACTAGTCTCAAATCTTTTTTTGATAAATTATCCATAATTAATATCCCCCTCTTATTCTTAGTTAATAACTAACAAACCATAAATCTTAATCTTTTCCTATATGAAAATTCAACATTAGTTCTTGTTAATAATTAACTAATATCAAATGATTTCTACAAAATTACTGAAAATTACTTTAGGCCCCTTTAATTTTCATTTCCCTACTATACTACTTTTCTTCTAATCCAATCACTTGATTTTAATTAATACAATATTAGTTAGATTTATTAATGAACGAAAAAAATACCCCATCCCTTATAACAAAGGGACGAGGTTAACACGCGATACCACCCTAATTCCACAAAAGAAAGAATATATATACATATAATCAACTCTTGTAGCTCTCAGTTACGTACAATTAATACGCTTTCCTTGTAACGGTGGAATTTCCGTTGAAACTTACTTTTTCAAATTCAGTTTCACTCCTCCAAGATGATTTTCAGTAATACACTGCACATTGACTTTCATCATCCGTCAACTTTCTGTAGAACAATAATTATCACTTACTTTTTCTTTTCATGGGATTTTTATCTAACTTTGAATTTATAATACACTTATTTTAAAAACTTGTCAATATTTTTTTATAATTATCGACAGACTATTAATATACTTTTTAAATATTATCTATAAAATTTTATAAATCCAATTTCTCATCTATAACTATTATAATTGTATTTAAACTTATTATTCCTTTAACTTTTCTAAAAGATTATCAAGTTCATCCTTTAATCTCTTTATCTCATTTTTTTCAAGATTTATCTTACATACCATTTCCTTTGGCACACATGTTATCTCGTTTTTAAGATTTCTTCCCTTCTCTGCAAGTTCAACTATAACAACTCTGTCATCATTAATATCTCTATATCTTTTTATGAGTTCCATACTTTCCATTTTTTTTAATAATGGTGTTAGTGTTCCAGAGTCCAAATGAAGCCTTTTCCCAATTTCTTTAACAGTACTTTTTTCATCCTCCCAAAGAACAAGCATAGCCACATATTGAGTATAAGTTAAATTAAACCTATCTAAGCATGGCTTATAGAGTTTAATAACTTCTCTCGATGCAGCATATAGTGAAAAACATAGCTGATTATCTAGCTTTAAATCATCAAAATTACTCATTATCCGTTCCCTCCTTAAATATATGTTATTAAATAAACTTTTTCTTAATTTCTTACTAAACTATCACATTATAGTATTTATAATAAATATTTGCATTCAAAAAATATAGATACCCTATTATTTTATAATAGTTAAAACACTTAACCTTTAACTATCCTTAATATAAAACTAGGTATCTATAATTATTTAATATATTTTTTATTTTATATAACTAATTTTTAATAAAACTTATTATAGGTTAGATTCAATAACTTGTTTAATTCTTTCTTTTGGTAAAAATCCTACCATTGTATCAACAATTTTATTATCTTTAAATAAGATCATTGTTGGAACACTTGAAATTCTAAATTCATCTGCTAAATCACCAGACTGATCTATATCTACTTTAATAATTTTAGCTTTTCCTTCTAGTTCTTTGCCTAAATCCTCAAGAACAGGTCCAAGCATTTTACAAGGTCCACACCAAGTTGCAAAGAAATCAACTAAAACAACACCTTCTGAAATTTCATTTTTAAATTCGTTACTATTTACTATTTTCATTAAACTCTCTCCTTTATTTTCTATTATTAATATGCGTTACTATATATCTATCTTGGCTTTATATTTTCCTATATATACATATGTTTAAATTTAATTTTATTCAATTTAATTTGTTAAAATTATTATATATACTTATAAGCATATTGTCAATATATATTTTAATATAGAAAATAAAAAACAGTAATTTTATTATGTTGAGAGTTTGACAATGAAAAATTTCAATAAACAACAACTATCATAGAAAATTATTAATTGTCAACTTTCAACTTTGTATAAAATACTATCTAACTATTATTTTAAAATCCCTTAAATTTATTTTATATTCACTAAGCATTTCAATGACTGTATCTCTGAATTCATTCTGAGGGGATTTTTTTTCAACTACTTTAACTGGTTTTATAAGAATATCACTATTCCTATTTTGTTTATACTGTTTAGTTAAAATTTCAGCTGTTTTAACCAATAAATCATCCCAATCATCAACTAATATAATATCATTATCCATTTCAAATCCCTTTGGTTCTCTTCCTGAAAAATCTTTATATATTTCTAATTCAACATTAACAGTGTTAACTTCATTTTCAGATATTTCTTTTAATTTTATATCATCTTGTGAAGTTATTTCTTCTTCATTTTCTTTAATATTATCCTCTTTGATTTCATTTTCTTTATTCCCTTCATCTTTCATCCATTTTATATACCCTTTTATATTTTCTACAACCTCATATATAGAAATACACGTATCTCTATATTCCTGACTTAAATTAAAATTTCTACTATCTTTTATAAGCTTACTTGATTTATCTTCTATATGGTCTATTGTATTTTCTAATATCACAGATACTTCCAAAAGTCCTCGTTGAATTTCTTCTGACATACTTGGGAAGTTTTCAATAACATACTTTATTGTATCTTCTTTAAATAAAGACAATGTTTTACCTGATTTACTAATCTTTTTCACATCATTACCAATAATATTTTCATTAACACTTTTGTTGATCATTAATCCTTGCGTTTCCTCTCTTTTAAAAAACCCCATTACTCACAACTCCATTCATCTAATAAATTAATATTATTATATTAACATATTTTTACTGTTTTGTTAATTAATTCTTTATTGTGTATGATATTAATAGATAATACTATCCAATAATAAAAAGACAAAGAAAAATCATTTTTTTGATTTTCCTTTGTCTAGTCTTTATTTAATTACTTTCACAATATTCAATTATAGATTCTGCTACTTTTTTAGCCTGAACTACTGCTTGAACTACAGTTTTTGCACCTGTTACTACATCTCCAGATGCAAAAGTTCCTTTTTTAGTAGTATGCCCTTTATCATCAGTAACAAGAAGTCCCCATTTATTTGTATTCAAATCTTCAGTGCTTGAAACAATATACGTTCTTGGTGACTGACTTATTGCAATTATTGTTGAATCACATTCAAAAAATTCCTCTTTACCTTCAATAATTTCTGTCATTACTTTTCCATCTTCACGTAATATATTTTCTGTACATGCAAGGCTTACACCGTTGTCTTTAATCTCTAATGGAGATCTAAATAATTTAAATTTAATCCCATTTTCTTTTGCTTCCCTTATTTCTTCTTTAGTAGCAGTCATATCTTCAAAGCCTTTTCTATATAGAACTGTAACATCTGCACCATTAATTTTAGCCATTCTTGCGGCATCCATCGCTACATTTCCAGCTCCAATTACAGCTACTTTCTTACCAAGTCTGTATACACTAGGTGATTTTAAATAATCAATTGCAAAATGTGTATTTCCTAAGGTTTCCCCTTTAATATTTAATGTCTTCGGATTCCACACACCTGTTCCAATAAAAACAGCCTTATATCCATCTTCAAATAATCTATCGAGTGTAATTACTGGTCCTATAATAGTATTTGGTCTTATCAATACTCCAACATCTATAAGCTTATTTTCTAGTTTATCTACAATTGCTTTTGGAAGCCTGTATTCTGGTATTCCATATCTTAAAACCCCTCCAATTTTATCATGAGCATCAAAAATTGTTACTTTATATCCCTTTTGTGCTAATATAAATGCAATTGTTATTCCTGCTGGACCTCCCCCAATAATAGCTATTCTATCTTTATCCTTAGCTACATTTTCTAAATCCAAATCATCTAAATATTTCCCAGAAATTTCCGCTTCCATTTCATGAAATTTTATAGGTTCACCCTTTATTCCTCTTATACAGTTTCCTTTACACTGGTCCTCATGTGGACATACTAAAGCACATACAACAGATAATGGATTATTATTAAATAATATCTCACCTGCTTCATGAATCTTTCCTTCTTTGTACAAACTAATTACTTCAGGAATAGGTGTATCTATGGGACAATTCTCCCTGCACCTTGGTTTTTTACATAACAGACATCTATCTGCTTCTTCTTTTAATAATATCATTGTTTTCTCCTTTAATAATATATTTCCTTTGTACCTTAACATAAACACCATATTGAATTATATTTTAAACTTTTTTACTTTCAAAATCAAACATTATATTTCTATTGATAATAATTATCTCTATATATTATACTTATTATTGATATAAAATAAAAAATTTAAGGAGGTCTTTAAAATTTTAAAATTCAAAGGAGATAATCATATGTGGATTATTTTTGCACTTTTATCAGCTTTTTTTGCAGCAGTCACATCTATATTAGCTAAAATAGGGATAGATGGAATAAATTCAAACCTAGCCACCGCAATACGTACTATAGTCGTACTAATAATGGCTTGGGGAATTGTATTTTTTACAGGAACTCATTCACAAATACCTGATATAAGTATTAAAAGCTGGATATTTCTAATTTTATCTGGTATTGCTACTGGACTTTCATGGTTATTTTACTATAAAGCACTTCAACTTGGAGATGCTTCAAAAGTAGTTCCAATAGATAAATTTAGTGTTGTAATAAGCATGTTTTTAGCTTTTATAATACTTAAGGAAGCTATAACTTTTAAAACTATACTTGGTGGTATTTTTATTACTTTAGGAACCTTTATACTCATTCTATAAAATGTAAAATATATAACCTTTTGTAATAAACTACAATAATAAAAATATATCTGCTAATATATTTTTCTATTAACAGATATGCTTTTATTAATTGTTTTTCAATTTTCTCTGATATCTTCCTATAAATGGTGTAATTATTTTTCTTGGTAACAAAACAAATATTTTGTATTTAAATCCTGGTATTATAGTTGTATTGTTTTTTATTAAACCTTCATATGCCTTTTGGGCAACATATTCTGGACTCATTGCAGTTGCATTATCTTTTTTTCCTGCCTTTTTAGAAAAATTTGTTTTAGTTGCTCCAGGGCAAAGTGCTGAAACTGTAATATTATACTCCTTCATCTCTTCGGCAAGTGCTTCTGTAAAAGATAATACATATGCTTTTGTTGCATAATATACAGCAGTATATGGACCTGGATGATATGATCCAGTTGAAGCCACATTTAAAATTTTGCCTTTATTTATTTTTATCATTTCATTTGCAAATACCTTAGTAAGATAAGTTACTGCATTCATATTAAGAGACATTATACTTTTATCTCTATCATAGCTTTCATTAATAAATTCACCAACATATCCAGCACCTGCATTGTTAATTAATATATCAACATTAATTCCTAACTCCATTATTTCTCTATATAATTCCTCAACATCTTTTTCTTTACTCAAATCTTTTGAAAATATAAACACTTTTACTTTATATTCATTAATTAACTTTTCTCTTATTTCTATAAGCTTTTTCTTATCACGTGCACATAATAACAAATCATGTTGATTTTGTGCAAAAATTTTTGTTATTTCATATCCTATACCACTGGTTGCTCCAGTAATTAATACGTTCTCCATCTTTAATTCATATCCTTTCAGGTTTAACACAATATAGATGTATATTTAATTTTTTAGTCCTCTAATAATTATATACAAAAAAACTCTCCTAAGAAAATATTAAGAGAGTTTTACATTTTTATAATATAATTTTTTAATATTTTATTCCTTATTATAAACCAATTGTCCTTCAAAATATGTTCTGCACACATTAATATCTGATATTTCCTCAAAGTTACTTGTAAATATATTTTTATCTAATACAATAAAATCTGCATTTTTTCCTATTTCAATACTTCCAACATAACTTTCTCTTCCAAGTATATATGCTGCATCAATAGTAAAGCTCTTTAATGCTTCCATAACAGTTACTCTTTCGTCTGGATTTAACCTATACTTAGGATCCATCATTATATTCTTGTCTGATTTATCCTCATCACTAAACTTATAGAGATTTCTTGTAACAGAACACCATACTCCTTTAATAGGATTAATACCTTCCTCATTAAAGTATTCACATGAGGATGCTATAAGTATATTGTTATTAATTAAAGATTTATATGGGTATAATCTTTGAATTCTATCTTCACCTATGAACTCATATTCATATTTTGTCCTAACACTATTTTGATAATACCAAAATGGATGTATTATTGCATTTAATTCCAAAGTTTTCATCCTTCTTAAATAATATTTAGTAATCAGGCTTAAATGAACTATTGAATTTCTACATTTATTATAATTATTATTTTTCTGTGAATATTCAATTCCATCCATTGAAACTTTACATGCATTATCCCCTATAGCTTCGATTATAACATTGAAATCTAGTCTATTTGCCATTTTTATTCCTTCTTTAAATTCTAGAACATCCCATTTAAAGCGACCCGTATAGTCAGAATCATCTTGATTATTTCTATATGGTTTAAATAGGAATGCACTTTGCATCTCTATTAATCCATCAGCTTCAAAACATGCTCTACTAATATCAAAATATTTGCTTTTATATATTATTTTTAATCTCTTTAAGTCATGAAGCTGTTCATAGATAGTCTTTCTTCCTATTTCGTATGGAAATATGTTAACACCATAATCTATCCTTAATTTTAATTTATCCTTTATTTCAGCCATTCTATAAACATCAAAAGGAATTTTTGAAAAATTATTTTCTACAAGGCCTATTGAAGTTATTCCATAAGAATGAAGTATTTTTTGAAATTCCATCAAAGAATTTAAATAATCTTTATTTTTATAAGTTTTAAATTCATTAATATTAATGATATTTACAGCATTATCTTTAAGAATTCCCCAAAGCTCTCCATCTTCATCAAGTTCAATTTTTCCACCTATAGGCTCATAAGTATTCTTAGTAATTTTAAATCGCTCAAAAGCTTTATCATTAAGCCATAGCATTTTTCCAGTAACATCACTTAAAATGATTGCCTTATTTTCACATATATCATTTAATATTTTTTTATTAGGTCCTTTATGAAATTTATCACAACTTATAAAATTATCAAGCTCCCATCCACATCCATATATTACTTCTTTATCAATATGTTTATTAATATATTCTTTTATAACCCTCTCATACTCTTTCAAATTCTTACATTCAAATAAACTCAAATCATCTTTATTCATAATTAATTTTTGAGGAATTTTTACATAAGCATCTACAAACGATGGTATTACTACTTTATATTTCAAATCTATTATTTCAGTATTATTGTCCAATAAATTCATAGCATCATTCTTAGTACCTAAAAATAATATTTTTCCATTTCCTATTCCCATAGCTTCATATGTAGTATTATTTTTATCAAAACTATATACTATAGCATTTATAAATAATTTCTCTATAGTTACTATTCTTTTACTATTCAAATACATTATTAACTCACCACTTTTCTTATATATTGAGCCCTGTTAATATATATATTCATTAGCTTTAGAGATTTGAGTGTTTTCTATATAAAAATAGATATACATATTTTTAATATGTATATCTATTTTAGAAATATGTATATTTTTATTGAAATACTACACTTATCTTTCATATTTTAAAATAATACCACTTTACATATTTCTTAAAATATTTATAAATTTATTCTTTATATATCTTTATTTCTTTTATTTTTTATTATATAATAATTATTATCCACAATAATAGGAGGTATTTTATGAAAGAATTGTTAATAGAAGAAGGATTAAAAGCTCCAGATTTTAAATTACTCGGATCTGATAAAAAGGAACATAAACTAAGCGATTATATAAATAAAAAAGTTATTTTATATTTTTATCCTAAAGATAATACTCCTGGTTGCTCAAGAGAAGCACAAGACTTTAAAGAATCAATAAAAGACTTCACTGATAATAATACAATTATAATAGGTATAAGCAGAGATTCCATTAAATCTCATGACAAATTTATTGAAAAGTATGATCTTCCTTTTCTTCTTCTTTCTGATGAAGAAGAAACTGTATGTAACCTTTATGGTGTATTAAAAGAAAAAACTATGTTTGGTAAAAAATGTTTCGGCATAGAAAGAAGTACATTTCTTATTGATGAGAATGGAATAATAAAAAAAATTTATAGAAAAGTTAAAGTTGCTGGACATGTGGATGAATTAAAGTGTTCTATAGTTAATAATTAACTTTTAACTAAATTATAATTAATCTAATATAACTTAATAATTATATTAGATTAATTATTTTAATAATAAAAAGAGTAGTTATAATAACTACTCTTTATTCTTACCTGGCGACGTCCTACTCTTCCACACAGTCTCCCATGCAGTACCATCGGCGCTATAGACCTTAACTGTCCTGTTCGGAATGGGAAGGAGTGTTACCTCTATGCCATCACCACCAGATTCTAGTTCTTTCTAAATCTATGATTTAGCTAAAAGAACTGTACTCCTCAGCTCGTCTGAGCGAGTTTCCTTATTAACTTTTGAAAAAACTTTTGTTCTTTCAAAATTGCACATAAGTGAGAATCCAAATTTTACATTTGGTTAATCGAACTTACTCAGCGAACTAAGTGAGTCGAGTTTCCTCTTAATTAATGTATTTACAACTCGATTATATTGGTCAAGCCCTCGACCTATTAGTATCAGTCAGCTAAATACGTTACCGCACTTACACCTCTGACCTATCAACCTTGTAGTCTTCAAGGGGTCTTACTAGCTTATGCTATGGGAAATCTCATCTTGAGGTGGGCTTCACACTTAGATGCTTTCAGCGTTTATCCCTTCCCGACTTAGCTACCCAGCTATGCTTCTGGCGAAACAACTGGTACACCATAGGTCAGTCCATCCCGGTCCTCTCGTACTAAGGACAGCTCCTCTCAAATTTCCTACGCCCGCGACGGATAGGGACCGAACTGTCTCACGACGTTCTGAACCCAGCTCGCGTGCCGCTTTAATGGGCGAACAGCCCAACCCTTGGGACCTACTTCAGCCCCAGGATGC